>SDBV01001437.1_pt1 | contig 35979 bp, 32 predicted proteins | sample 2277081 | NCBI WGS metagenome assembly SDBV01 (sample SAMN10402039, study PRJNA504765) | marine sediment metagenome | isolation source: marine sediment core GS10_PC15, 223 cmbsf | place: Arctic Ocean: Southern Knipovich Ridge | collected 2010 | reverse complement strand
CAGGCGATGCTTCTGTTAAAGTCGGCGCCAATCAGGCTGGGGCCTCGTACACGCCATCACCTGCACTTGATGTTGGCAAAACTTACTACTGGCGTGTGGATGTCAATGCCGACTTTGATTATGTTGCCGGTACCGAACCTAATATGATTAAAGGGAATGTATGGTCATTTACGACAGTTGGTCCATCACCAGTGATCGATCCTTACGACAATATTTCGACCGCAGTGAGCCTGCAGCCTGTAACGCTGTCGGCGGTTGTTAGCGATGCTGACAACAATGTTGCAGGCGTTGAGTGGGAACTGCTCGCCGATGATTATGAGTATCCGGCTGGTGCGACTGTACCGGATGTTACAGATACCACATCAGATCTGTATGCTCCGACGGCGACATTTGTTGCCGATGCGAATGGGATCTATAAGGTCAAGCTCACTGTTACTGACGAGGATAGTAATGTTGCAGAAGCGATCGCTATGGTCTGGGTATTGGAGACGGCTTGTGACCTGGCTCCGTCTACACCGGGTTGGACAGGCTACAATTACTATGACCGTGATACCGACTGCGATGTCGATCTATCCGACTATGCATTGTTTGCTGCTGAGTGGCTCGATGACAGAAACGCCACTGACCCGGTCATATGGACAGGTGCAATTGGTTATATTCCGGTTAGTAACGGCCTTCTTAACGGTAACTTCGAGACCGGAGACTTTACCGGCTGGTGGGGTGGGACTGAGATCACAGATGCCGGCGCCGATGTATATGAGGGTTCTTATGCCGCTAAGCTTGTTGGCATCTCTGGGCTTAACACCTGGACAGCCGGCGAAGGCGATTACTACAATCTGCCTGCGGGCAACCATAGCGTCAAGTTCCAGTACAAGGGTGACCTTGCAGAGATCGTGATTGGTCTCAATGAAGCAATGGGGCAGGATCCGGCTCCCAGAGACGGTTCGGGGGCTGCTCTTGCAAACTCAGGGACAACGGGATTTGAAACATTGTGGATTGTTGAAACCGCTACGGTGCCTTCCTATACTCAGTATGAAATACAGTTTACTGTAGACACCGAAGGCTTGGGTAATTTCTATATCGGCAGCTCAAGAACTATAGGTACCGGCTATTTTGACGATTTCCAGCTTGTACTTGATTCACACTAAGCTATAGTTAGTTTACAGCATGATTACAACGGCTGCGTCGGTTTCAACCGGCGCAGCTGATTTTTATTTGGCTCTTGCGAATAATGTACTGGTGCATCGGCGTATCGTACGGCCGGGAAGAATCGCCCGGGGGCCCTGGCCATCCCCATTTTTTTGATTTCCCGCTTTCAAGGAGTGCTCTCGGTGCGTATAATCGGCGGATACGTGGAATTGTGGATTTTTCGATGAGCTATTTTCGAGACAATATTGAGGCCCTTTCGGGTTATGTTCCGGGTTTTCAGCCTGATGGCAGCGATGTGGTGAAGCTGAATACCAATGAGAATCCGTATGCGCCCTCGCCGAAGGTGATCGAGGCGATTCGTAATACTGGCGGTGAGAAGCTGCGACGGTATCCACAGCCGTTGGGCGATGATTTTCGCAGGGCGGCGGCCGAGGTGTTAGGCTTTTCGCCGGATAATATCCTGTGCGCCAATGGTGGGGACGATCTGCTGACGATTGTGCTGCGGTCTTTTTGTGATGAGGGGCGGGCTTTGGCTTATCCGGTGCCGACGTATTCGCTGTATCCGGTGTTGGCCAGGATACAGAATTGTCCGGTTGTGGAAGTGGCGTTTGGCTCTGACTTTGATTTGCCGGACGGGCTTGCAGATGCGGATGCGTCGCTTGTGATCGTGTGTAATCCCAACGCCCCGACGGGCACCTTTGTCGAACCGGATGAGCTGGGCGAATTGGCCGCCAGACTAAAGGGGCGAAGTGTTCTGCTGATCGATGAAGCATACGTTGATTATGCAAAGGCCAACTGCCTTGAGCTTGTGCGGGACCATGATAATGTGATTATCCTGCGCTCGATGAGCAAGGGTTATTCATTGGCGGGCATGCGATTCGGATATGCCGTCGCGTGCCGGTCGCTGATTGACGGCTTGATGAAGGTCAAGGATTCGTATAATGTCGATGCCGTGGCGATTGCGGCGGCAACGGCGGCGATCAGGGATGTGGACTATTTCCGGACCAATATTGAAAAGATCAAGGCGCAAAGAACGGAATTGATCGAGGCGATGAAGGGTCTGGGATTCGTTGTGGCGGTGAGTGAGGCGAATTTTATTTTAGCCAGGTCTGGCGAATGCAGCGCCGAAGAAGTTCATGCACAATTGGCGGATCGCCGAATATATGTCAGGTACTTCAAACTGCCGGGTCTGGACGACAAACTCCGGATTACCGTCGGGACGAAAGAGCAAAATGACAAACTGGTTGCCGCGCTGAGAGATATTATGCGGCGGTGAGGATCGAATCATGGAAGCGAGACAGGCAAAAGTCGAACGAAAGACCAAGGAGACGGACATTGTCGTCGAGATGAGTATAGACGGCGAGGGCAGCTACGATATCGATACGGGGTCGGGCTTTCTCGATCATATGCTCAGCCACTTAGGCAAGCACAGCCGGATCGATCTTGTGGTCAAGGCGAAAGGCGACCTGGAGGTGGATGTTCATCACACCATCGAAGATGTGGGGATTTGCCTGGGTAACTGCCTGAGCAATGCGCTGGGCAACAAAAAGGGCATTGCACGATACGGCAACAGTTCCCTGCCGATGGAGGATGCGCTGGCGAATGTGGCGGTGGACCTTTCGGGCAGGGCATTTTGTTCGTACAACGCGGATTTCCATACGGAGAAGATCGGCGATTTCGACGTGGAGTGCATCGAGGAATTCCTGCGCAGTTTCAGCAGCGCGGGCAAGCTGAACCTGCATGTTAACGTGCCCTACGGGACCAACAGCCACCATATGGCCGAGGCGATATTCAAGGCGCTGGGGCAGGCGCTCTGCCAGGCGGTCAGGATCGTGTCTGAAGATATTCCGAGCACCAAAGGGACGCTGTGAGTATCGAGGCGAATTACGAATATCGAACGGGGATCGGGACGGACATTCACCGGCTTGTTGGCGATCGGCAGCTTATGTTGGGCGGTGTGGAGATCCCGTATCCGCGGGGCTTGCTCGGCCACAGCGACGGCGATGTGGTGTTGCACGCGGTCATCGACGCGATCATGGGTGCGATGGCGATGGGTGACATAGGGACGCTGTTTCCCGATAGTGACCCGCAATGGAAGGATGCCGACAGCAGCGACCTGCTGTTTGCTGTGAGCCGGCATGCCGCCGACAGGCAGTGGGAGATCGTGAATCTCGATGTGATTGTACATGCCGAAGAGCCGAGGCTGGAGCCGCACAAGCAGCAGATGAAACGGACGATCGCCAGCGTGTTAGGGATGGATTTCAACAGCGTCAATGTCAAGGCCAAGACCAACGAAGGCCTCGGTGACATCGGCGCGGGACAAGCGATATCGGCGATGGCGATTGTGCTGCTTAGACGGCGATTAAAGAGAAGACTGTAGTTTAGAACAACGGGGTAGCGATGGGTCTGAGACTCCATAATACATTAGGCAGGAAAACCGAAGAGTTCACGCCGCTGCAAGAAGGGCATGTGGGCGTGTATGTGTGCGGGCCGACGGTTTACGGTCATGCGCATCTGGGTCATGCCAAGAGCTATGTGAGCTTCGATATTCTCGTGCGGTATCTTCGGTACCTGGGCTTTGCGGTTACGTATGTGCAGAACATTACCGACGTGGGCCATCTGACCGACGATGCCGACGAGGGTGAGGACAAGCTGGCAGTCGCGGCGCGCAAAGAGCACAAGCATCCGATGGCGCTGGCGGAGTACTATACGGCAAGCTATTTTGAGGATATGGACAAGCTGTGCTGTGTTCGGCCCGATATCAGTCCGCGTGCTACGGGGCATATACCCGAGCAGATTGCGTTGGCGAAAACGCTTGTGGAGAAGGGCTATGCCTATGAGGTCAACGGCTCGGTGTATTTTGAGGTTGCCAAATTTCCGGGATACGGCAAGCTGTCGGGTCGAAGCGTCGACGAGATGCAGGCCGGCGCCCGCGTGGCGGTGTCGACGGAGAAGAAACACCCCGCCGATTTTGCACTGTGGAAGAAGGCTGAGCCTAATCATATCATGCGGTGGGACAGCCCGTGGGGCTGGGGCTATCCGGGATGGCATCTGGAATGCTCGGTGATGAGCATGAAGTACCTGGGCGAGACGATAGATATCCACGCCGGGGGGATAGAGAACCAGTTTCCGCATCATGAATGCGAGATCGCCCAGTCCGAGGCGGCAAACGGTGTGCCGTTTGTGCGGTACTGGCTGCACAACAATATGGTGACTGTCAACGGCCGGAAGATGGGCAAGAGCCTGAACAACTTCATCAACCTCAAGGAACTCTTCAGTGGCGAACACGAACTGCTCAGCCGCCCCTACGATCCGTTGGCGGTTCGACAGCTCATCCTCCAGAGCCATTATCGCAGCCCGATAGATTTTTCCGACGCCGCCCTTACCGCCGCACAAAGCGGATACGATAGAATAAAAGATGCCGTCATTTCAGTGCGCAAGCAGATCGAAAATGCTCCCGATGCTCTTGCCTGTGCGTTAGTTACGGGCGAACTTGACTCGCTCAGGCAGAAATTCGACGAAGCCATGAACGACGATCTCAATACGGCTGTGGCGCTTTCGGTGGTTTTTGAGTTAGTCAAACTCGCAAATCGCCTGATGGATGAGGGCGGCGCCACGGCAGGAACGTTAAGGGCTATTGAAGAGATGTTCAATACCCTGGGCGCCGAGGTGTTGGGAATTGTGCGTGATGAATATCCGCAGGCGGGCGGCAGCGACGATGCGTTGCTGGATCATCTCATCGGGATGCTGATCGCCCAGCGACAGGAGGCGCGGGCGAAGAAAGATTTTGCCGCCGGCGATGCGATCCGTGACAAACTCAGCGCCTTCGGCGTTGTACTGGAAGACAAGCCCGGCGGCGAGTGCTCCTGGAGGCGCAAATGATCATCCTGGGTGTCGATCCCGGATTGCAGGTTTGCGGTTATGCGGTTGTTGAGGCCGAGGGGCAAGTTCAAAAGCTTCTGGAGGCCGGTGTGTTTCGGACGGACGGCGACGCGGATCTGGGTGTGCGTCTGGATCAGATTGCCCAGGATACGGGGGTGTTGCTGGACAAGTACGGCCCTGATGTTGTGGCGGTGGAGGATTTGTACTCGCATTATAAACATCCGAAGACGGCGATACTGATGGGTCATGCCCGTGGGGTGATTCTGCAGAGAAGCGCCGAATCCAAGGCACAGGTAATGAGCTTCGCGGCGACTCGGATCAAGAAGTCGCTGACGGGCAACGGCCGGGCGTCCAAGGCACAGATGCAGCGGGCGATACAGTCGACCCTGGGATTAGCGGAGATTCCGGAGCCGCCGGATGTCGCCGATGCGATTGCCGTGGCGCTTTGCTGCGCCAACGAGTGCGGACGGAACAACCCGACCGATTAAGAACCAACGTTGGCGTCATTACTGCCGTGAAAGCGTGTATTTTCCTGAATTTTTGAGGTTTTTTCAGGGCGATGGCGGTCCTATAATACATATGATCCTGATATAGCCCGGCGGAATCAGGGGTATTGTCAGGAGGGTGTGTCCGCAATATTTCATAAATCACAGGAAAATTAATTGACAGTTTCGGCTGGGCCGCTGATAATGTGTGCGGTACAAGCAGTGGTAGAGAATTTTCAGTTGCGGACAGGATTTGAATGTAAGTCATGTTTTAGGGAGCAGAGAACTATGCTTTACTGGTGTCTTGGTGGTTTTGCGGTTGTACTTCTTGGTGTTGCGTATTTTCTTAAGAAGCGGGGTGGATAGGCGCTTTTGGGCGATCTATTCTGCTTTTGACAAGTGCGTACCAAAGCCGGGCGGCGCGGAGGTGTCTTTTACGCGAGCGTTTGGCTGTTGCCTTGGTCCTGTATGTCAGTCAAACTTCAGGGCAGCGGTGGGCGTGCATGCTTCTTAACAAAACCGGCCGATCTATTTCGCGTTGACGGGCAAAACGTGTGTGCGCCCTGAAACTGATGTCGGCGCATAATTCCATCTCTGAACAATACGGACGGCTTGGGTGCTTCTATTGAATTGTCCTCTTGGTGCAGACGGCAGGCAGGCCCGGGCGACAAGTTGACAATCTCCAGTAAGGAGGACTCAAAATGAAACACACGCTATTGTGTCCGAGAACCGAAATCTGTTTTGTCTACAGGACGTACGTGGACCACACCGGGGATGATCGGCTGGGCGTAATCACAGTAACCACGATCGACAACAGGGGCTTCTATTCCTGCACCGCACTGAACGAGGCGTCGGCTCTTGTGAAAGAGGACAAGGTCGCGGCCGACGTCACAAAGCGGTTCGAAGGGGCCCCGGGCTGCCTGCTGATAGATCAGGCAAACAAAAGCGTCCCCAAGACCCGCCACGATATGTAGGCGGTAATTTTTTCCAGCCCTGCAGGGATGGTTTCGGCTATGGTAAGCTGGTTGCCCAGGTCCGCCCTTCGGCAAGGAAGAACGTCCCAAGTCCGATAATAAACATCTACCTGTTATTTGTGGAAGCCGGCGGCAAGAATTTCGTTCAGATTGCAAAAAAACGTGAGCAGGGCGGACAAGTATAAGGAAAAAGGCGCGGCAATCCTGGCAAAATAGGCTTTTCGCGGGCTTTAACAGGTTTAGTGACGAATTTAGAAATATCCAAGGCGAGCAAACAGAAACAACCGGGCAAGTTTATCGTAATAGCCTCCATGAGGAAAGAATGCTTGCTATTTGTCCAGAAACCGCGTTTCAATTCAGTAAAGCGGCCCTGTGGAAGCACGTTCTTGAGTGCTTTGAGCAAAACGGACTCTGCCATGCTTCTTTTTTAAAGAACTTTCCTAAATTTCCTTTTTTTTCTAAAAGAACACTTGCCTTTCAGTCGGTGTTCTGTTTTGATGTGTATCGGACCTTGTGGCAGGGCGAGGGACGCCTGCCTATGGTGGGTCTGTGGAAGGCGCATAATTCAGGATGAAAAAAGGAGGGTTGGTGTGATGAAGAAGGTGATGTTAGTATTTCTGGGGGTTTTCGTTGGATTGGCTGGAGTCGGGAGACCTGCTGAGGGGGCGCTGATTGGCCTCGTACTGGAGGATTACCCTGACATTACGGCCGGGTTTCTGGATGTTGGGTATGATGCGACCGCCGACCAGCTTGTTGCCGATGGATATGCACTGACTCTGGACGATGGCGGCGGTTCAGTGGGTATTACCGGTGGCACAGCCAATGTAACCGCCGGTATTGACGCTTCCGGAACACTCAGTGGCGGGACGGTGACGGTCGGTGGGACCATTGCGAGTCTTGGCTTTAACTCCGGAGTACTGCTGACCGGCAACCTGACGCAATTAGGCTTTGCGACCAACGGCGCAGACCTGCTTGAGTTTGCGTTCGATGTCACGGGAGGCGACGCGGCAGGGCTTTACGGTAATGTTCCGGCGGGGATTATACTTGCCTTTGGCGGATTCAGCGGCAGCTTTGACGTTGACTTTGCAGGCACCGGCGTCGGTACTGCCGATATTGCTCCGATACCTGAGCCAGCTACTTTAGGGTTGCTGTTGTTGGGCTCGGCGTCCATGATCCGGCGCCGTCGGAGATAGAGAGAGATTTGATTTGAGTAAGTGAGGAATATCGCGGCAGTTACCGCGGAGGGCAACTGTCGCGTTTGATGGGGTGATGAGGTAGTTGCGGTTGATCCGGATGTGATACCGCAGCCGCCGATACAGGGGGTGATGAAACTGTTGTGGTTGGCTCGGAGGCCAAACTGCGCAGGTAACTTCGGGGGTGATGAAACTGTTGCGGCTAACCGGGAAGTGATACCGCTGCGGTTAATGACAGGTCCTGTCACCGTTAACCACACAGGTAGTCTCTTCAAGTTCGATACGGCCAAGGAAGGTGATGTTTTGTATAGGGGACGCTGTGTTACAGGTTTTGTGAGGAAACAGGATATGTATGATTAAGGAAGATCGTTACGTCTTAGACAAGAAATAATTGTGTTGTCTTTGTTCAATAGGAGGTAGTGTTATGTGTACAAAAAAGAAAATGCTTGTTTCCGGTGTGCTGCTGGTTGTGGCGTTTGCCCACGCGGCCCAGGCTGGTATGCTCGGCGTGCAGCCGGGGCTTCCCCAGGTTCTGTATAACCAGGGAGCCCTGACGTACGACGCCGGGGCCGACCTGCTGTCAATCGAGGCCATCCCGATCGCAATCCGTTTTGTTTCAGGGTCTCCAGCCACGGTAGCCAACGGCTCGCTTACAATAGGTGCTGAAGTTGATGACACCGGTGCGCTTACAGGAGGCGTGCCGGGGGACGACCTGGTGCTCACAGGGGACGCAGGTCAATATACAGGGGTCCTTCTGACGGGGGAAATTGTCCAGTTCGGCTATATTGATTCGGGAGGTCCCACCGATCTGTATGACTTCCGTTTTGTGGCGACCGGCGGCGCCCTTGCCGCCTTGCTCCCCGGCGACATCGGCATTATTTTAGCAAGTGAAACTTCCACTTTCGCCGATGATTTTGGGGTTGACTTTTCAGGAGAAGCCAAGGGTGTTTTGGGCGCAATCGACATGACTTGTGCGCTTGACCTTGTCGTTGAGGGCTGTGTCCTTGTTCCCCCGCCGGCGCCACATGATTCTGACTGCCGGGGTAAGGTTGTCAGGATGACGTTGCAATACACCGGCGCCGGTCCCGTCGCGACCAGCCATTCGCAGGACCCAAGGAAAGTCAGCGTTGTCGGCGATGCGGCTTCGACAGAACCCGTATCTATGCTGATTGTCAACAAGAGACGGGACAAGATTTGGGCGACGGTGTCAGGGATCAACATCGGCGATGAGATTCTCGTTGAAGCGGCAGCAGCCAACGCAGATCATCTCGATTCTGAAACGAGAGTTACTATCACAGACGCCGTGGGCAATACGATTGAGGAAGTGCGCTTCCACACTTCGTGCTCACAGCCGTTAAATGCCGGCGACCAGTTCGGAAGCCTGCTGGTTGCTTCCGTGACCAGCACAGAGGGCGGCGAAGTAACAAATGATCCGGAGCCGGAACCGGAAATTTGCGTCAAGGAGCTGCCCGCTATGTCTGGGCCACACTGTAAAGGCAAGGTCCGCGTCCTCAGTCTCCGCTACACAGGCGGTGGATGTGGGGCAACAATCCACTCACAGGATCCGAGAAAGGTCAAGTGTTCGGGAGATGCCGGCAATGCGACACCTGTTCGCATTGTAGCTACCGACAACAGGGGTGATTATCTCTTCCTGGATCAGGCGGGCGTCGAATTAGGCGATGTAGTTGACATCATTGCTCTCGAAGGCGGCAGGAGTGACCTGAAGGCAGATACAGTAGTACGGATTCTTGACGGAAATGGCGCAGTGATTGAGGAAGTCAAGTTCCACACTTCCTGCTCTCAGCCATTGAACCTGGGCGATCAGTTCGGAAGCTTCGAAGTGTTCGCGCTGGAGACAACGGAGGGTATCGCGGCCAATGAGTATGCCGTCGAATACACCTACACTGTTACAAACAACAGTGATTTCTATCCCGTTGCGAATGTGAGCGTGTTTGACAGTGAGTTCGGTCTGGTGGACGGCAGCCCGATCGCTGAGCTCGCACCGGGTGAAAGCGCTGTGCTGACAATGACTGTATTGCTGAGCCAGGGAACGACCAACACCGCTACGGCGACAGGTTATGCAGAGCTGAGCGTTTGCACTGCCATGGATACGGAGACTATCACCATGGCCGAGCCACCGGCCGTTCCGGATGAGTGTAATACGAGGATTCAGGCACTGTTGCTGGAGTATATCGGACCTGATATAACCGATGCAACCGTTACAGTTGTTGCCGACAAGTTCAACACTCCGGTCGTCTACACGGTCGCAAACCTGACCAGCGGAACGGTTCTGTCGTCGGCTGCGGAGAACGGCTTCACTATCGATGCATTAGCGCATAACAACGCGGAACTGGGAGCCAAAACATCCATCAGCATCAACGACGTTGAAGAGGTGATTCACACGAGTTGCTCGACGCCCGTTGTCAAAGGGGCGCCGGCGCCATTGGATAACCCCAAGGGTGATCCGTCCGGCAACTGGCTCGTGGTGGAATTCACACAGAAATAGTAACCTCTTACAATTCAGTTTGTTAGGAATCGGGCCTTCCTGCCGATAATATATCAGGCAGGGGGCCCTGTTTTTTATCGGTCCCTGTCTGCCTGTCGGGCGCAGGGTGTGCTTCTTTAGCCTGTGCCCTTGTTGCTCCGGGGGCTGAGGTTTTTGGTTTTCCTTCAAGAACTTTTCCTACATTTCTTTCTTTTCCAAAATAACACTTGACTTTCAGTGCGTTTTTTGTTCTAATAGAGGTTTGGCTTGCCGGCAACAAGAGGTACCTGCCGGTGCGTATTAACAAGATTTGGGGTGACAAATAGGGGCAAAATCTGATGAAGAGGGTGGTGGTAGTATTTGCGGGGGTTTTAATTGCATTGGTCGGAGTCGGGGGTTCTGCTCAGGGGACATTGATTGACCTGATGCTTAAGGACCAACCGGACATAAGCGTCGGGTTTATGGATGTTATGTATGATGCCGGCAATGCTCTACTGGTCGCGGATGGAGATGCATTTACTCTTGACGACGGCAGCGGCCCGGTGGGTATTGACAGCGGCACAACCAGTATAACCGCCGGTGTTAGCGACTCCGGAACACTCAGTGGCGGGACGGTGACGGTTAACGGCACTATCCCGAGTCTGGGCTTCAACTCCGGAACACTGCTGACCGGTGATCTGACCCAACTGGGGTTTGCGACCAACGGCGCCGACCTGCTTGAGTTTGCGTTCAATGTCACCGGAGGCGACGCGGCAGGGCTTTATGGAAACACGCCGGCGGGAATTATACTTGGCTTTGGTGGATTCAGCGGCAGCTTTGAGGATGACTTCGATAACACCGGAGGCACGCCCGGCATGGGCTTCGCTACTGCCGATATTGGTCTGATCGCGCCTGAGCCGGCTACATTAGGGCTGCTGTTGTTGGGCTCGGCGGGCATGATCCGCCGCCGGAGATAAAGAAAGAGATTTGACTTAAGTAAGTGTGAGGAATATTGCGGCAGTTACCGTGGAGGGCAACTGTCGCGTTTGATGGGGTGGTGAGGTAGTTGCGGTTGATCCGGATGTGATACCGCAGCCACCAATTGCAGGGGGCGATGACTTGTAACGGTGAGCCTGGAGGCTGAACTGTTGCAGGCAACTTTGGGGGTAGTGAAACTGTCGCGTCTAACCCGGAGATGATGCCGTCACGGTTGATGGGGGAAAGCTCGTTACCGTTAACCGGGAGGTAATCTCTTCAAATTCAGCATGGCCAGGGAAGGGAACGCCCTGTAACAGGGGACACAGTGTGTGTTCAGTGAGAAGACAGGATCAGGGCTGATTAGACAAAGTTGTTGGGTTTGAGAAAAAAAACAAGTGTTGTCTTTTTGTTCAAGAGGAGAAAATGTGATGTGTCCAAAGAAGAAAATGCCGGTTCTTAGTTTGTTGCTGGTCGTGGCGCTTGGGTGCGCGGCCCAGGCAGCTATGCTCGGCGTTCGGCCGCGGTTTCCAATGGTAGTGTACGACAGCGGGGGAACCCTCAACTACGACGCAGGTTCCGACCTGCTGTCAATTGACGCCACGCCGCTGGCAATAAAATTCCCTCCCCCGGGCATTATTGATGCCGCAAGCGTGCGAAGCTTCACAATACGTGTTACAGTTGACGGCACGGGTGCGCTCACAGGGGGTGTACCAGGGGATGATCTGGTGCTTGTCGGTGACGTCGATGTGGTTCCTTTCGATGGAGTTATGGATTATGAAGGTGTCCTCCTGACCGGGGAAGTTGTCCAGTTCGGCTATCAGGATTCGGGCGGCCCTACCGATTTGTATGACTTCCGTTTCATGGTAACCGGCGGCGCACTTGCCGACTTGTTCTCCGGCCAGGACATCGGTATTACCCTGGCAAGTGAAACTTCTACTTTCGCCGATGATTTTATGGTCGACTTTTCAGGAGAAGCCAAGGGAACCCTGGGCGCAATCGACATGGTTTGTGCGCTTGACCTTATCATTGAGGGCTGTGTCCTTGTTCCGCCGCCGCCTCCACATGATTCCGACTGCGACGGCAAGCTTATCAGGATGACACTCGTGTACACCGGCGCGGGTCCCGACGCCACCAGCCATTCGCAGGACCCGAAGAAAGTTGACGTCATCGGCAATGCGAATGGGGCGCAAGGCGTCTCTATCCTGGTTGCCAACAAGAAGGGCAAAAGAATATGGGCTACCGCGGAAGATGTCATGACAGGGGACGAGATTCTCATTGAAGCGGCAAGCGCCAAGAAGAAGAAAAAGAAGAAGAAGCATCTGGAGTCTGAAACAAAAGTGATTATCAGGAACGCCGCCGGCGAGACAATTGAGGAAGTCCGCTTCCACACTTCATGCTCGCAGCCGTTATTTCTCGGTGACCAGTTCGGAAGCCTGATGGTTACTTCCATGGCTACCAAGAAGGGCGGCGAAATAACACTCGACCCGCTTGACGATCCTCAACAGGAGTTTTGCACCAAGGAACTGCCCGTTATGGCTCCGCCAAACTGTGAAGGCAAGGTCCGCGTCCTCCGTCTCCGCTACACAGGCGGTGGATGTGCGGAATCAGACCACACACAGGATCCGGATAAGGTCGTGTGTTCGGGAGACGCCGACGATGCGACGCCTGTTCGCATTATAGCCTTCAATGCCAAGGACGATCCAATAGTAAACGTCTACCTGGATCAGGCGGACGTCAATTTGGGGGATGTAGTCGATATCGTCGCTCTTGCCGGCGGCAGGACCGAACTGAGTCCGGAAACAAAGGTTCAGATTCTTGACGGAAGTGACGTGGTGATTGAAGAGGTCCTGTTCCACACTTCCTGCTCTCAGCCTCTGGATCTGGGCGATAAGTTCGGAAGCCTGGAAGTGTTCGCGTTGGACACTACCGAAGGCACCGTGGCCGAGGAGTATCTCGTCGAATACACTTATACGGTAACAAACAGCAGCGATTTCGTTACCCTTGCCAATATTATCGTGGTTGACAGTGAGTTCGGTGTGGTGGACGGCAGTCCGATCGCTTCGCTCGGACCGGGTGAAACTGTCGTGCTGACGATGATCCAACCGTTGAGCCAGGAGACGACCAACACCGCTACAGCGACGGCCACCGGGTCTGCGGGCATTCTCGAGGTTTGCACTGCCGTAGACACCGAGACTATCACCATGGCCGAGCCGCCAGTCAGTCCGAATGAGTGCGATACCAAGATTCAGGCACTGTTGCTGGAGTACACAGGACCTGATATTCTTGCGGCGAATGTTACAATAACAGCCGACAAGTTCGACGCTCCGGCCGTCTACGCCGGCGTGGACCTGACCAGCGGAACGGTCCTGTCGTCGCCAAGTGAGAACGGCTTCACCATCGATGCATTAGCGCATGGCCAGACGGAACTTGGCGCCAAGACGTTCATCAGCATCAATGACGTTGAAGAGGGGATTCATACGAGTTGCTCGGCACCGGTCATCAAAGGTGAGCCGGCGCCGCTGAATGATCCCAAGGGCGACCCGTCTCCTAACTGGCGCGTAGTGGAGTTTACACAGAAAGAAAAGTAACCTGTTACAATTAGGTTAACCTCCAATCGGGCCTTCCTGCCGATATGAACAAATATCATGCAGGAGGGCCCATTTTCTATCTGCCCCGGTTTGTCCGTCGGGGGCTACCGCCTTTTGTATTTACCCATCAACTGGCCTTCGGCGAGGATGTGACCCTTCATGGCTTTTTCTACCTGGGCCTTGGTTGCTCCCGGTGCGAGGCCCAGCATGCAGTCGAGGGCGTATATTTTGAAGTAGTAGCGGTGTGTGCCGCTTGGCGGGGCCGGGCCTCCGTAGCCTATCCTGCCGAAATCGGTCGTGCCGTGCACTCCGCCGTTGTCTAACGTCTCATCGGGCGGGATGTTTTCGGGCAGCGATGTCGTGTCGCCGGGCAGATTGTACAGCACCCAGTGCACCCACGTGCCCATCGGAGCGTCCGGGTCGTCGTTGATCAGCGCAATGCTCACCGCTGCCTCGCCAACACCCTGCCACTGCAGGGGCGGGGAGATGTTTGGCCCGTCGGCGGTGTAGTCGGGCGGGATCAATTCGCCATGGGCAAACGCAGTACTTGTTACCTGGATAGTCATGGTTTTGCCTCCACTTGTTGGAACACAGAAATAGAGTATTGCCCGGCAGCCCACAAAACAAATGCAATAAGGCCCAAAACCGAGCGCCACGCGGAGCTTTGGCTACTTGTCCAACGTCGCTTTCAGCACATCGGCAGCTTTCCTGGCGAAGATGAAAGTCATTTTTGACTTCGCTTCCCTTGGTATTTCGGCGATGTCTTTCTTGTTTCTTGCCGGTAGTATGACGGTCTTAATCCCGGCGCGCTTTGCAGCCAGGATCTTTTCCTTCAGCCCGCCGATAGGCAGTACGAGCCCCTGAAGGGTGATCTCTCCGGTCATTGCCACATCCGGCCGGGCCGGTTTCTTCTGCAGAAGCGACACTAACGATGCAAACATCGCCACACCCGCCGACGGTCCGTCTTTCGGGACAGCGCCGGCCGGCACGTGGATATGGTAATCGTGCCTGGCGAACTGCTCCGGGTCGATATTCAGGCGCTTGGCATTGGACTTGACGATTGAAAAGGCCGCCTGCGCGCTCTCTTTCATCACATCGCCGATATGCCCGGTCAACACGAGTTTGCCCTTGCCCGGCATGGACAGGGACTCGACAAACAGTATCTCGCCACCCGCCGGCGTATACGCCAACCCCGTAACAACGCCGGGCGTTGCCGTTCGCAGGGCGATCTCGGAGTCAAACTTATGGGGACCTAATATCTTCGCCAATTGCCCTTTGCCCACAGTCGCCCGTCTGGCCGTTTGCCTGGCGATCTTCGTCGCCGTGTGCCTGCAGATCGAAGCAATGGTTCTTTCGAGATTGCGAACACCGGCCTCGCGCGTATAGCTGTTGATGATCGCGCCAACCGCCTCGTCCTTGATCGTAAGTTTCGACTTCGACAGGCCGTGCTCTTTGAGTTGTCGCCGAATCAGGTATCTCTTTGCGATCTGCAGCTTCTCTTTCTCGGTATAGCCCGGCAGCTCGATAATCTCCATCCGGTCCAGCAGAGCATGGGGGATAGGTTCGGTATAATTGGCGGTCCCGATGAACATCACACTGGAAAGGTCAAACGGCTGGTCAAGGTAGTGATCGGCAAAGGTGTGGTTCTGCTCCGGGTCCAGCACCTCCAGCAGCGCAGAAGCCGGATCGCCCCGGAAGTCCTGCCCGATCTTGTCCAACTCATCCAACATGAACACGGGATTGCGGTATCCGCACTTTCTCAGTTCCTGCAATATCCTGCCCGGCAGGGCCCCGATGTAGGTCCTGCGATGCCCGCGGATATCGGCCTCGTCCCTGATCCCGCCCAATGAGATGCGAATAAACTTCCTTCCCATCGCCCGTGCTATCGACTGGCCCAGGCTGGTCTTGCCAACTCCGGGCGGACCGACAAAACAAAGTATCGGGCTCTTGCCGGTCGGATTCAATTTGCGAACCGCAAGGAACTCCAGTATCCGCCTCTTGATCTTCGTCAGCCCGTAATGGTCCCGATTCAAGATGCGCTCGGCCTTTGCGATATCCAGCGAGTCATCGGTCTGTTTGGCCCACGGCAGCTCGCAGACCCAGTCCAGATACGTCCGTATGACACTGTATTCCGGCGAAGCCAGCGGAATCCTGCTGAGCCGGTCCAGTTCACGAACCGCCTCAGCTTCGACCGTGTCGGGCATTTTGGCTTTCTTAATACGCCCCCGCAATTCGGTTATTTCTTCCGTCCGCCGGTCGCCTTGCCCCAACTCGGCCTGGATCGCCTTGAGTTCTTCCTGCAGGTAATACTCCCGCTGACTCTTGTCGATAGACTCCCGAATCTCGCTCTGGATCTTGTGGCTCAACTCCAGCACTTCCAGTTGATTGGCCAGCGCGAGCGATATCTTCTCGAGGCGTTTGCGGGCGTCAAATTCCTCCAGTAGCTCCTGCTTTTCGGCATTGGAAACATTCAGTGTCGCCGCTAAGAAGTCGGCCAGAGCCGACGGATCGTCAATGTCATCGAGCAGAATCGACGCCTCCTCCGGCACGTTCGGGCTAAGCGCCATTACACGGCTTGCGATATCACGGACGTTGACGATCAGGGCCTGGAGTTTCTTGGTCCTGCGGGTCTTCACGTCGATCATGCGAACCCGGGCCTTGAGATAGGGTTTGGTCTCGGTGAATTTGAGTATCTCGAACCGGCCGATGCCGTGGACGATTACGTTGAGTGATCCCTGCGGCATACGAATAACCTTTAGCACCGAGGCCGCGGTTCCGACCCGGTAAATGTCGTCCGGGCCCGGCTCCTCGACATCGGGGTCGATCTGAGCGACCAGACCGAAGATGGTCTCGTGCGGAATCATATCGTCGATGAGCTGCCTGCTCTTCTCCCGCCCGATCGCAAGGGGCATAACCGTCCCCGGATAGGCTACGGCGCTTCGGATCGGCAGTATCCCTATGTGATCCGGAAACGGGAAATCCTGCTTGCCGGGCCCGGAAACCTCATTATCCATGCCGGGATACGGATCAACGTCCACTATTTCGACCAGTCGCATTTTGTCCTGCATGACACTCATTGGCGCCTCGTTGCTCCTGTACATATTTCGCCTTATTTGGAGGGGTCCGCCAGATGATACATGAATCGACGGACGATGCAAATCAGAAAATGTGAAATCAAAACTACTCCTTTTGTCCGACTTACCCCCATTTTTACGCCCGGCAGCGGCGCCCGGTTCAATGTCACCAAGTCGGTTGTCAAGGCAACCCTCATACCAGCCGATAAATAACTGGAAAAACTGTGTTTTCAGTGCAAAAGATATTGACAGGCCCCCCGTGGGTTCCTATAGTAACCGATTCCAGTACCGGGGCCGTAGCTCAACTGGTTAGAGCATCGGACTGTCGATCCGAAGGTTGAGGGTTCGAGTCCCTTCGGCCTCGCGTGGTAAAGCCTTGTGAGTCAATGACTTGCAAGGCTTTACTTATGCATTCAAGACCTCCAGAATAGCCGTCTGCACCAACCTGCACCACTTTTTGACGCATCAGTTTGCTCCTCTCAAGTTGTTTTGGCAACATTTCTGGAGCAGTTGCTGACTGACTTGATGGGTGGTTGCCTGTCTTGCTCTAGCAACCAGATCATCCGCTACAGCCAGGTAGAATCTGTGAGTTGTCGAAAAGTTGGAGTGTCCGGCAAGTGTCATTACGTCGTACTCACTCAGCCCCTGTCTGAACCAATTGGTGATAGCGGTTTTGCGTATATCATGGAAAGTACGCTTTTCAACATGGGCTCCGACCAATATCTGGTTGAACTGCTTTGTGAAATTGTTGATTACAGCACTTCTCGCACTGGAGAGAGTCCACTTGCCACTTGCCCGCAATACCTGGTTGATGTGATTACACCGTTCAGGCGAAACAAAGACGTAAGGATAACCCTCTGGCCTGCGGTTCTGGAGACCAATCAGTAACCGGCTGGCATCTTCCTTGAGCGGAAGCGTCCTGCGGTCAGTGTCCTTGATCTTCCATTCCCATGTTTCATCGGTGTTTTCCTTGGGGGCAACCTCGACAGTCATGTTGCCGAAATCAATATCACTCCAAACCAGATTTAACATTTCGCTTTTCCGCATTCCCGTTGTGATTGCCATAGTGATGAACAAATCCCACTCCAGAACAGAAGGATTCTGGAATTGCGAAGCAACTCTAAGGATACGGTCGATTTCCTCTTCGGTGTAGATATTGATCCTTTGCTTTGGGACTTTAGGCAGCTTAACATACTGGAGCGGATTTTCCTCCAGCTGCTTGCGTTCGACGGCCAGGCCAAAAAACCTTTTCAATCCCCGCAGTTTTTTAGCGACTGTTGCAGGACTATCGCCTTTATCAAGGCAGGCTTGGCGAAAGAGTTCCCCGTGAGCCTGTTGAACTCTTTGGTAATCGATGTTGCCTATTGTTTTGACAAAATCTTCCATAGCTCCTCGATAGTCAATTCGTGTACTTTCTCTGATCTGGTCGCCGGTTCTTGTCAGGCTATCTTTCATGAACTCTATGAGCGTCATGGAGTCCGGTTCGACATAGCCCATCCTAAGCCCTTTTTCCTTTTCGGCACGTTGCTTCTCGGCCTTACGAAGGTTAGAGTGTCCGAGAGTCTTGAACTGTCGTTTGCCGTTTTCGGAATAACGTAAGATAAATGTAAATCCACGGCCACTGTAGTTGGGCCGCTTGTTGAGCCTTACCAGCTGCATATAACCTCCTTTCGGGTGCTGGATAGCTCACGCAATCTGCAAATAATTATACATGAATTATAATCGAAGCGCAAGCTTTTATTTCCCAAAATCAGTTTGTTTTTCCACCCATTCTAAAACCGCTTTTTTGGGGTACAATACCTTATGGCATATATGAATTCTCGGTAGCCCCCGCACCTTTTTCAGGTGTTCGACAACATTATGATAGTTTTGAGAGCCGCTAATCTCAGGAATTCTCAGGAAGGCAATAAGCTCCTCTTCCGTCAGCAGCTCCGAACACGGCACAAACCCGTCGTTTCCATCCGGCATAACCGAACCTGCCGTAAATGAATATTGCTGTACTCGGTGATTATCCATTTGCGCATTTCCCTTACTAATTACCGTTGACGTTGACAAAACCTGTTTCGGCCCCGTCATCAGGGGTTTTGTCATCACTGCCCTTATCACTTAGCACAAAGACCTCGCTCGGACGGCCTCCACCGGCCCCGGCCTGTACATGCTCCCATCGCCCCCAACCCATATCAACCAGTTCCCGCAGAGCGCTTTTTGCAACGTCAGAAGGCCCCTGGAACCTCCTGCCGGTCCGCATCAATTCTCTTACGGTAATCCTGCCGCCCTTGCTGCGTACAAGTTCCAGCAGCCTCCTCTGGTCCCGATCCTCCTCAGCCTCATTCATCACCGCATAAATCCGCCTGGCCTCGGCACCGAACCATCGCGCAATCATCACGCCCGCCTTGATACTGCATTCATCAACATGACCGTCGCTCTTCAGCCCCGGTGCCCTTGCCACCACACGCACACAATGAATGATCAATGCCAGCCGCGCCGCATAACCTTCGAGCTTGCTCCAGGCCGCCGCCAGATCGCCCCCGCCAATCTCCACCTGTTCGGCAGCATGTTCGTTGTAGAATCCTATCCACGCCTCTTGCCCCGCCGGACTCAGCGGCAAATCAAATGGTTTTAGCCCGGAGCATTCCAGCCCGTCCATCTTCAAATCCAACAAATCCTCGACTACCGCCTCAAGCTCTTCGGCCACCTCGATATCGATATCCGTTTCCGTCCATCGCTTCGGTTCCCGCGGCGGCATCGCCAAAAGCAGCCTCGCGGCCAGGCCGTTCTCAAAATGTTCCCGGCCCAAGGACAGTCTCAATATATCCGGTTGAATCCCGCCGCACACGGAAACCGACGCGTTCGGAATATGAATCGTCCTGGGCATACCCGATTTCCTGTCGACCAGCAGCGTCCCCGCCCGGTGCAGTTCCAGCCAGGCTGCATCGTCGCTGCCCTTGCCGCCCTTATAAGCATTGAACCCCTTCAGCCATCCGGCCAACTCATCCCGCGCTAACAACAGCCCCCTCGGCGCATGTTTGAGCAAGCTGGCGACCGCTTCGACCGTAATATCACTGCAGCAATAGCGTTTCGCCACCGGCTCGACTGGTCTCTCCGGCCCCAACATGCTCTTTCGCTTCTTTGCCTTTTCCTGTTCATATTTGTCCAGGTCCTTTTGATACTGCTCCATCTCAGACTCATGATCATTGAAAGCCGCACTCTGCTTCTTCCGCAGCGGCTTTAAGGCTAATTCAATCGCCGGTGATTTCAAAGACCCGCTCTCACCCACGATCGCCGTCCACAGTATCGCCGGTTCGCACCAGCTTAGCTTGAGTTGGATCCGTCTGCTGTTTCCGACCGCCACCGCCAGGGCGCTCAACATCGGCAATGCAATATAGCTCTCGTCGCAGCCCAATGCTTTCGCCCCGTTCCGCACATACGACAAAACCGGCTCCGGCAGCACATCCGTTGGAAACTTTTTGAACTTCTGCGGTATCGGCCTGGCGCGTCCCTGTACTTCTATAACTCTATGCTCCATGCCGCAACCGCCTCCCCGTCAAACCCTTGTTCTTCCAGTCCCGAAGGTCCTTAACACCTAATGGCGGTACGATTATCCTCAACTTGCGGCCCCTCACGGCCAATTCCCGCGCCAGTCTCTTCGCACCGTCAATCCCGGCGACATCATTGTCCGCGATTATCGTAACCTGCCTCGTACCCACATACCGCACTGTCATCCGCACCTTACTGTTACAGTTTGGCCGACCGACCGCAGCAAAACCCATATCAATCGCCACCGCGGTATCGGTTGGCCCTTCGCAGACCATCAGCGGCCCGCCGCCGTCAACCCCTTCGGGTATGAATAGCCCATTACTACTGCCCGTAACGCAGAGCTTGCGACCGTTCCCGAACCGGCGACGGATCCCGATGACTCTGCCCGACTCATCGCACATCGGGAAACAAAACGCCTCGCCATCCCAGCCGACACCCAATCGCACCAGACTCGCAGCCGTTACCCCCAACGCCTTGCTGAGCATATAGATCTGTCGTCGACTTATCCGCTGACGATAGTCTCGCGCGAGTTTGACAAAATCGACCTTCGGCCCATCCTGCCTCTTTCGCTCTGACCGCCGCGGCCTTCTCAATCGCCTGTCGAATCTCTTAGTTACATTCTCCGTGAGCACATGCAGGAATCCGGCATCACCGACCCGTTTCTTGGCACCTTCGGATATGCGGGCGCAGATCGCCGCAGAGCCGTCTGCGGCAATCAAGCACCAATCCGGCTTCTGGCAGACGGGACACGGCGCATTCTTACTTACCCGAAGCATCGCGCGTGATTGACCTGTCATGCCGTCTGCCTCCCCGCCAGCGTTTCCTTCATTGCGTCCCAAGTCTGCCTGTCCGGACACCCAGCTTCTACAAAGGCGACGATCTCGTCGCGCCGCCACCTGACGGACCCACCAAGCCTAAGCGGTTTCGGGAGCTTGCCCGCAGAATTGAGTCGCCAGACCTGGCGTAGGGATACACCGAGCAGCCTTGCTAATTCCTTTGCCGAGATGGCAAGAGACTGGGGGGTGCTACTTGCTTGCTTTTGCGTGTTTTTTTCCATGATTACATCTCCAAACAACGGTTGTCATTACTTTTTACCTTACAACCGAAAAGATGTAATCAATTTGTCATTCAACCATTTACGCAGTTGCTTGCTTGTAACCCCTTCCCTGCAAGCAGGTTAGAAAAAATGCAGAAATTCTTACAAGGTTGATTTGAGAGTTGAAGATTCATTTTTCACCGTCAGACACGAACGTTTGGCCCCGATTGTCTTCAGGCAATTTCTGCATTCTACTATTGCTTATTGACCGGCTCCTGCCAAGTTCGAGCTTTTCCTCTGCGACCTTCAATAGCTTGGAAACATTCTGCACACTGCACTGCATTTCGTAAGCGACGTCAGATGGTGCCTTGCCTTGAACATGAACGAGTTGGTATACCTGCGTTTGTCTATTTGTCAGCTTCGATGACCGTGTGCGATTTCTCTTCTTCTTTTTCGGCACAACATTATGAATCTTTTTGCTTATCTGCCATCGTTTCCGCTCAAACGGGTCCACGTCAACGCTGCCCTCCGTCCCGCACAATACGCTATAACTCATCGACCCGTCGTTTGCTACTTCCGGCACAGGTTCAACAGGACATCCCTCACTGCAGCCCGGACACTTTATCGTGGTTGCCTCAGCCACGGGGTCAAGCACACCCATTTCACTCAGTTCATCCAGCCTGCCGTCCGGCCAGTCTTTTACCTCATAGGCTGCCAGGACATTGCCGATCTTGCTCTTTTCCCTTTTGGCTAATACTTCCAGATGCTCTTTCAATCTCATCTATGCAGCCTCATCCGTTTTAGCCTTCTCCCCCAGCAGTCTTCGCCGAAACCCCCATTTCTGTTCGATATGATACCTTATGATATTATCGTAGTAATCCTCGCTAAGCTCAGTATGATTGGGCAGGCCGATCTCCTTGGTCCGAGAAGTTTTTCGGTGCCCTTCTTCTTTCCGGAATACACATTGGAACCTTAGTTTCGTAATCGTAACACCCCTCAAATCCAGCCCATACGATTTGACGACATGTCTCATTCGCTCAAGCAGCAGCAGGCCCTTCTGTTCCCGTCCCTTTACCTTGAACCTGATTTCTTCGGCGTTTCCCATGTCGCATACGATTTCCTTAATATGCACTTTCTCTATGCTCGGCGCACATTCAAAATCAAAATCCGGATCCTTGATTTTTGAAAGGTCGTACACCCTTGTGTCCATAGTCGGCCTGCCCTCCAATCCGAGGATGTGTATGCAAAAGAGATCGGCCAGTTTTTCCGCGTTCTTTTCGCCTGTGGCATGGATACGCAGCATTCCGCTTTCAGGCTCATAAAAATAGATATTTTCAAACAAGCTCGGCCGGGGATTCCTCACCACATCTGTGGCATCCTCGTTGAAGTCCAGGACGCTCTTGACGCAGTCCTCATGGAATATGTAGTAACAATGCTGTTTTACCCTCTCCTGGCTGTAGCAGTGATCAAGGACACATTTTTTCCCTCGACCCCGACCAGTGTAATGTTTTATAATGCTCTTTCTAAATGCTCCCATTGCCTTCTCATCGACCTGACAAATCTGTCCGATCCCCACCTCAAAATCCCTTGCCCCCTTCGTATGGATAACCTGCTGATACTTATAGGTGTACTTAAATAGCTCGTTATGGTACAGGTACACCCACATGGCCCTGTCGTGGAATCCCACAATTCCGTTCTGCCCGAACTCCTCTGCCAGATCGACACCGTACCTGGGCTTCTTGCCCTGTTCAATCAGACAGAAGTTGCTTTCCTCGTTGGCCAGGCGTCGTATATCCCGGAATTCCTGCTCCACTCTCAGACGATCATTGCTGTCAAGTTGCCCGATCGCTTCTACAAGCCCGTCGACTTCGGTTTCCGGCAGCGGCTCTTTGCACCCACCCTCAGCCTGTTTTGACCATTCAAAATCAGACAGGATGCTCCTGTCCTTGAAGAATTCCTTGAGAAGTTTGTTGAGTGTTTTCTGCAGAAATGATTTAACAAAATAGTTGGCCATTATAAGCCTCCTTACAAAAAGAGTTCTCTCCGGCCCCCACCGGAATACAGTTATACCCCCGCGCGGGAGCAATGTGCTCATTATTTCAGTACACCTCTATAGTAGCAAATAACGTGCCACTTAACGCCATATATAGCCGCCCGACGCCCCATTCCCCCTAAACCCTGCATTTTAACGGTTTTAGCAAAGATTAATCTTTTTCCCCGCTTTTACGGCAAAGCCCGATCTGCACTGTTGCGGGATACCCGCCTGCCAAAATGGCATTGACCCTCGGTCAGGTCTGAAATTTGTGTTGCCAAGTGGAGAGTTCGGGGGTAGGATTTGGGATAATTAATGACAAGCATCGTAAATAAGGGGACATGAATGGCTAATGTTGATTTAATACAAAAGATACTCGCCGACAGTAAATATCACCTATCCCTCTTTACAGGAAAAGAGATTGAGGTTTTAAGGAAAAAAGTTTTCACAAAAAAGCTGCGCGGCAGGGAATCGGCTTTCGTAACCTGCATCATTCGGGACAAACCTATTCAGCTAAAGCCGGAAGAAATCGTACGTCAACTATATATTCAACGCCTGATAACTCATTACGGTTATCCTGCCGAGAGAATCGCCGTTGAGAAAGGTGTCTACTTTGGTTCTTCAATGGCAGAAAAACGTGCAGATATCGTCATCTCTGAAGAAAGTGATTCTGATATCGCTTATATTATTGTTGAATGCAAAAAACCCAAACGCCGAGACGGGATTGAGCAGCTTAAATCATACTGCAATGCAGAAGGCTCACCGATTGGCATTTGGACAAATGGTGGCGAGATTGCTTTTCTTTATCGTGAAGAACCCAATTTATTTAAAAGTCTTCCTGATATCCCCCGTGCTGATCAAAAACTTTCTGACCTTCTCAAAGAGCGATGGGATATCAGAAAACTTACAAAAGAAAACAAGCTCGCAAAAGAGCGTCTTACTTTGAAATCTATCATTCTTGACATGGAGGATCTTGTCCTTGCTAATGCAGGTGTAGATGCATTTGAGGAAGTTTTCAAACTGATTTATGCAAAACTTTACGATGAATGGCAGGCTTCACGTCCGGGCAAGAGAAAAACGAATCTTGATTTTAGAATTTACGGCTCCACTCCAAAGGAATTCTATGATCGTATATCAATGCTTTTTGAGCGAGCAAAAAAACAATGGCCCGGTGTATTTCTCGCAGATGAAAAAATCGATCTCCAACCAAACCATCTTGTCACCTGTGGTTCTTTTTTGGAAGATATCAAACTTTTTAACTCAAATCTCCAAATTATTGACGAAGCATTCGAGTATTTGGCTGTTCAGGTTGGAAAAGGTAGCAAAGGTCAGTATTTCACTCCTCGCCATGTAATCGACATGTGTGTAAAGATGTTGAATCCCGATTGGGATGAATATATGATCGATACTGCTGCAGGCTCTTGTGGATTTACTGTCCATACCATTTTTAGCGTATGGGGCAATGAGTTTACCGCAGTAGGCCCCAACAAAGAACAGGCAGAATACGCTTCAACCTATGTATATGGTATTGATTTTGATGCTCGATCTGTAAAAATAGCAAAAGCTCTAAACCTAATCGCTGGTGATGGCAGAACAAATGTCTATCGTGCAAACACACTTGATCCTCGCCATTGGTCGGATGATATAAAAGTAGCACTCCGACCGTTATTGACTCGATTTCACGAGGATAAGACTGCCGATGATTTTAATCAGAAAACTTTCCGGTATTTCAATTTTGACGTACTAATGACAAACCCACCCTTTGCTGGTGACATCAAAGATACTCGCATCTTGCACCAGTTTGATTTAGGCAAAAAAAAGGATGGCCGCTGGAGTACAAAGGTAGGCAGGGACATCCTCTTTATCGAAAGAAATCTCGAATTTCTCAAACCCGGTGGTAGAATGTGTATAGTCCTCCCACAGGGCCGTTTCAACAATATAACTGATGAAATTATTAGAAAATTCATTGCCAACAAAGCCCGTATACTTGCAGTTGTTGGCCTGCATCCAAATACATTCAAACCTCATACCGGCACTAAAACAAGCGTACTTTTTCTTCAGAAATGGAACGATGATCCTGATATTGGCTCTCTCTGTCCTCGCATTGATGACTATCCGATTTTCTTTGCCATCAGCCAGAATAGCGGTAAGGATAACTCGGGTGACTATATTTTCAAGCCTGGCCCTGACGGCCAACCCCTCCTTGATAACCACAACCACATGATTGTTGAACACGACCTCGATCAGATTGCTGATGGCTTCTTACAGTTTGCCAGACGCAATGACATCTCCTTTTGTGAGGAGATTCAATAATGGCTGTTTGGAATGAAATAAGCTGTGGCAATTTAAATCCTGGCCTTGATTTATCTGCTGAACATTATCACCCTGATAAACTCAATATACAAAAAATGTTGCTTTCGCAAGAAGGTTGTGTTCTGAATGAATGCGTTGATTTTCCTCGTGAGATTTGTCATCCTTCAGGAGCTTCCACTCCTGTTTTCGATTTATCCGCTGCTCAGAGTCATGTCTTAAGAATTGAAAACTCTCAAACGGAGGACCGTGTAAGTTCAAAAAAAATAGCTTTTTCTGGAGATGTTATTATATCTCGCTTACGGTCTTATTTGAAACAAGTTGCTGTTATCCATCCTGAACTTGAAAAAGTATTTTTATCAACCGAGTTTTTAGTATTACGAAAGAAGCACCGAGAAGACATTGCCTTTCTTGTTCCTTTCCTTTTGAGTGATAGTGTCCAAACAATACTTACTTGGAGTCAAGACGGAAATGAACATCCGCGTTTTAATGAAAACATTTTAAAACGCTTACCCGTTCCCCGAGCTATTCTCTCTATTTCAAATGATCTAAATACTTATATGCAGAAAATTGTTTCGGCTTCTGATAAATCGTATTCTCTTTTATATAAAGCCGAAATTTTATTATTGGAAGAATTGGGCCTTAATAACATTGACTTCTCACCTTCATTATTTTACGAACGTACATTCTTTGAAACTAAGAAGGCAAAACGCCTAGACGCTGAATACTTTCAACCAAAGTATCAAAGCGCTCTTAATATTTTGTCCAAAGACAACCTGGCTATTTGTGATGTTGCTTCGTTAACAAAACGCCCCTTTAGCACACCGCCAGACAAATTTTTTAATTACATCGAAATTGGAGGGGTACGCAGCAATGGATTTGCTGAAAGCAATGAGTGTTCATGCGACCAGATACCAAGCAGAGCCAAATGGGTAGTCAGACCAGGTGATGTCATTACAACCACAGTCCGACCGATCAGAAGACTTTCTGCGCTTATAAAACAGAACCAAGACGGTTATACTTGCTCATCAGGTTTTGCTGTCCTAAAGCCGAAAACAGTGCCAAGTGAGTTACTCTTACTCTATCTCAGGTTACCTATCATTTGTGAAATCATGGACCTTTGTTGTTCGGCCTCTATGTACCCTGCTATATCTGTAGATGATTTACTCAAACTTCCTTTTTTAAAACCAAGTGATTCTGCAATCGTAGAGCTCGTGAAGTTAGTCCAAGAATCAAGAACCGCTCTGAAAAAATCTCAGAGCTTGTTACAAGAAGCCGAAAAAATGACTGAGGCTGCAATTCTAGGAGTTACAAAATAGCATGCCATCTGCCCCTTCGGAAATTGTTGATGCCTTGGAGTCTATCTTAGATATCTTTCTCTCAGATGTTCGACACCGAGAACGAGCAACATTTATTCTATGTGACAACTTCGTAGAAATGGCGTGCAAGACAAAAGCAAAACAGAGAAACCACCGCTTTGACACTTCATGCAACTTCTACGATGCTTGGAATGCTCCAGGCGTACAGTTACCTAGAAACGGACTTGGGCAAAGAGTACATAACCGGAGGGGCACTCGCAACACTATGCAGCACGCCAGTGCGGCTGTGACCGTTGATACACAAGCGTGCGCCGATGCTATCAATGACCTACCGGCCCTACTAACTAAACTCTGGGGCCGAACAGCACTAAACAGTTTGCGATACTGGCATCGGATAGCACTCCGTATTGTTCGCTTATATTCGGCTGAAGGCGATACTCAGAAACGTAATTCCTTTGAGGATGCGATGAGAGACAAACATTGGCGTTCGGATTTGGAAAAACGACCACCCCGCATTAACGAAAGCATAATACAATCCGGTCGCCGTGGCCATTGGGGCTTTCTCGCCAAAAAAGTCACAGCTCTGGTCGAGCAAGTTCTTGACTCTTGCAACATAGACTAACGCTGCCAAAAAACCGCAGACTGCCCATTACTTCTTACATCGCTACCGATATCCTGCTAGCCCTATCCTTACCACCAGAAGTATTGAGCAAGTGGGACAAATATCTGTGGAATCGCACTCTGTCAGATATACTGCGAGACCATAAAGCCCACATCGAGTAAATGAACGTCATCGCCAACAGCCGCCTCAACAGACCCAACTCCCCCCCTGCGCAAAAACCCCTTGACACCCCGTTTTTGTCCCTTTACCATATTCACGACAGTTGACTATTGGGCTATAGGAGCCGCGAATGACGGTCAAAGAAGCAGTTATACGGGTATTGAAAGCAGAAGCCAAACCGCTTCACACAAAGGTCATAACCGACCTGATTCTTTCTGGTGGTCTGTGGCAGACCTCCGGTAAGACCCCCGCCGCCACAATCGAAGCCCGCCTTGCAACTGACATAAAACACAACGGCAAATCGTCACCCTTCGTCCGCGTCGCGCCCCGGACCTATGGCCTCCGCGACTTGGGAGCCATCCCTGTTCCGACCCCGAAAAAGGCTAAATCGCCAAAGACCAAGACCAAAACGCTTTCCTTTACCAACGCCGCTGAAAAGGTTCTGGCACAATTCGGCGATAGAAAACCCATGCACTACCGGGCCGTAACTGAAAAGGCACTTGACCTTAACTTACTCAATACCGAGGGCAAGACGCCGGAAGCAACAATGTACGCCCAGATACTCACCGAGATCAACCGCAGCAGGAAACGCGGCAAGCAGCCTCGTTTCGTCCAGCACGGCAAAGGCTACGTCTCGCTATCCCAGTGGATGGGCAGAGGTCTTGTCTTTGAAATCGAAAAACACAATCGCGAAGTCTGTAAAAAACTGCATAAGAGCCTGTTTACATTAAAACCCGCGGAGTTCGAAGAGCTTATCGCCCAACTCCTTGCGGAGATAGGCTTTGAGGAGATAGAGGTTACCAAGAGGAATAACGACGGCGGAATCGACGTCCGCGGCCTCCTCGTTGTGGGGGAAGTCATCAAGATTCGTATGGCCGTCCAGGCCAAGAAATGGAAGAAGGGCAACAACATTCAAAAACCGATAGTCCAGCAGGTCCGAGGCAGTTTGGGCGCTCACGAGCAGGGTCTGATCATCACAACCAGCGATTTCAGCCCAGGCGCAAAGAACGAAGCCCTCCGCCCGGACGCTGTGCCGGTCGCCCTAATGAACGGCGAAGAACTCGTAGCCCTGCTCTCAGAGCACAATATCGGCGTAACCCTCCAAACCCACAACCTCCTCGAACTCTCGGAAACCAAGCTGATATGATGCCCTTACAAAACCTTAATGGAGCAGGACTCTCAGTAAATTGACGACAAAAACCTGAGAATGTTGTTAAATGAAAACCAATTAATATGAGATGAGATTATGTGTGATGATCTTGAAAACCAGTTTCGAGATGAATTGCTGGAATGTTGTAGAATTTGCCAGAATGAATTGCGATATAGACCTACATATTTTTTGAGAATGCTTGGAGAACAAGGGGCTCTAGAAGCTGCTAGGCAACTCGTTAATACTCCAGCTCCCTCTGAAGGTTTTTCAAGACTATGGGAGCTTGGAAGATTAGATTTGTCTGTTGAAGCTCATGTTATAAGAGAGGAATATGGGCTCTTATTTACTCCTGAAGAAATAGAAAGAGCAAGAGCCAGACTAAATGAGTACGACTATGAACAAAACCCTTAAGATTTGAGAATCCGAATCCGGCAACCTTGTAAAACTTGCCGAATTACGAAAATAATTTTCAGCTATGGCGGCTGCCTACCCTGTTATAAGTGACAAAAGCTGAAAAATTAGGATAAAAAATTGAAAGGTGTTACCATGTTGAATTGGAAACTACATGACGACTGCAAAAAATGTAATAAAACACACAGTGTTCACATTTCAGAAAAAGTAGAACCAGAAGATGATGCAGTTTATGCTTACATTTGTCCTGAAACACAAGAAGAATCAAAGTTTAGGTGGAAATATGCAGCGTGGACAGAACCAAGTGCTGAGGTACCCAAGTGTTCGATTCCGGCTTATAAAAGTTCTGCATGACTGTAATATAGAAAATTGAATACTTTGCTTGATATTGTGTTTACCATTTGACATAGTGCTGTTTATTAGTAAAATGCTGCGAAGGACGCGAATAATGTATCATGGAAGAATACAAATTGCGGTTTGTCAATTAGAATGCCATCCGGCACTCCGAGTCAGCGACATTGACTATCTTCGTGAACCGTTCATGCCACAATCGACGACAGATATGTCGCTTTCTAAAGCAGCCCGGGCCAGTCTTGACGTGGCTAAACTACAATCGCTATGCAAAGAGCAATACTTGGAGTGGCACTCAAAAAGATTGAAGACGATCTTAGACTTTTTGGCAAATGAAGAAAAACCACCGGATATTGTGGTTTTTCCAGAAGGGGCGATTCCTGATGTGATCTTACCAGATATTCGAGATGCTGCCATAAAGGCGCACATGACAATCTTTGCTGGCACACATACTCCCCGTTTGATCAAGGGCTGGCAGCGTACGTACAAAAGGCTTGGACTTGACACTCATACAAAAAAGGCTTGGGAGAAAGATTTGCCTCATGGGAAATCGCTACTACCAATCTTTCACGGGAATAAGAGCTTTTTCCGAAGGAAAAGTAGTCCTTCAATATTTGAGTTCACTGATGGACAACTTTCTCACGACAAAGTACCTGATATAGATATCGTGACTTTACCGAGTGAAAATGGCGATCTGAATGTATTACCGCTCATATGCTCTGAAGCACTTCAACGACATGAGGCAAAGGATGATTTTCAAATAGTGGTAATCTGCGCGCACAATGCTAAGTCAAGTATGTTCGACTCTTTAATCAACCACTATGTGGATAACCAAAAAGTTGTTATTTTGGCAAATGATGGATCTTTTGGTGGTTCTGGAATCTTTCTTCCAGTAGACAAGAGAATCAATACATGGTGGTGGTCGGACACAGTAAAAGGTCGATTACCGAAAGGTGATGGTATCATAAAAGTCGAGGTTGACTTGGATGCGGTAGCACCGCAAGTCGGGGTTGCTAACCCGAAGATTGGTGGTGCCTTAAAGGGAGTGATCGCCATAACCTACGAACATGATTCTAAAGCTGGCTTTAGGGCTTCAAGAGAAATTGCAGGGCCGATAAAAACCAAAGACTACACCATTCAAGCAGAGGTCATAGGGCAACTATTAGAACGAGATTTGCCTGTCATACAAAGAATAAAACTTAGTCAATTACACAGGCTTGCCAAAAACCAAACCGCTGATGAGAATGAATGGGCAGTATTTGGAAGAGACTGTCAGGTAGCAAATTTGGGCAGTCTTAGACAACTACAGCAGAAATTAGCGAAGACTTGTGCCGACAGATTCAGTGAAATCATCAGTGCTGGAGTAATAGATGATGAGGCTATTTTAGGGCGTATAAGCAAATACATTGGTATGTGTCGTAAGCGGGGGCCAGTGAATCAAAAAGCTCTCACTAATACTTTCACAATGTCGGCAAGTGTAAACGCAATTGTTGGTCGCCAAGACGAAATCAGAGGTTTGACCAGTTTCCTCAACGATAAAAGCTTTGTCATTTATCAGATTAGCGGAATGAACGCGATAGGAAAAACGTCTGTAGTGCAAACTGCAATCGAACAAACAGGGCACCAAAATGTCTTTTCAATTAAGCTAGTCAAAGCAAGCACACCTGGTTTCATATGGGCCTCGTTGATTGCGCAACTGGGGTATGCGCCGCATGAAGCACGAGCGTTCTCAATCGAAAAAGTCCGACCATTACTTGTGGACCACCTCCCTCGTAATTCTGTACTAGTTATCGAAAACGCACATCATTGTCTTGAGCATCGTACTTGGCGAGACTCGCGTTTCCCAGAGCTTTTTAAGGGGCTTTATGAATTATTTAGAGAATTCAACTGCAAGCTGGTAATTGAAACAGCGGTGAAACTCAAACTTGATTTCGTTGAACCGAATAGTCTGAAACTTTGTCGCCTGAGTGGCCTCAAAGATATAGATGGGACGAACTTGCTGAGACAACAGCTTCGACGTGTCAGCCTGAACCCGCAGAATTATTCTCCTCATCAATATTTGGAAGTTGTGAAAAAGCTTGGTGCGCATCCTGGTGCCATTATCCTTGCGTCGGAATACATAGAACAGGTCACAATGAGTAAGGTTCTTGAAGATATACATAAGCGCAAAGGGAGTTATTCAGCAATAGTACGTAGAATAATAAAAGAGCTTAACTTGACAGAAGATGAATCGCTCGTGATCGCCTTGCTTTCGCTTGCTAGGAGACCTGTTCCAAGTCAGGTTGTTGTTCAAGCTGCAAAGTTTGACGACCTTGCTGTTTTGAGCGATCTATATCAAGCGGCATTGATTGAGCGATATGAGAATGACCACATAATGGTCGCAGAATTGCTACGCAATTTTGCCGACTTACCACCATTGAACCCCGATCAGGAACGAGATTTCCACCAAGCGGCGGCAAAAGCTTTCGATTCTTTGGCCACAAGTACTGATTCAGTACAGCAGATTGAATGGGCGGTTGAAAGCAAATATCATGCCTTTGCGTGTGGAAAGCCGTCGTTGGCATCTCAAGTAATTGAATTGATAGATGGATCGCTGGCAGCAGCAAAGGAATTTACACAGCGACAAAAATATGAGGAAGCCAAGATAATCATTGAGAGTGTACTAAAAGTAGATAGACAAGTAGAAACTCTTGAACTTGCTGCACAAATATATGCAAATCTTGGCGAGTGTGATTTGGCACTTTCGCTAGCCAAAGAAGCACCCCGAGAACCTGGGGAAAGTAGTTGGATATTCACTGAAGTGGGGAAGTGCGCGTTGTACTTCAACCGAACCGATGTGGCAAAGAACGCGGTGGCTTTAGCAAAGGCAAGGCGTATGAGTACATATGCTCTTATCCTTGAAGGAAAAATACACCTGAAGGAACAGCAGCCAAATGAGGCGATCAATGCATTCCGGAGCGGGGTAAACATTTCCGAGAATGACGGTTGGCCTCACTTTTATTTGGGACGCGAGTTAATACGAAAGGGGATATTCGACCAAGCTATTGAGGCACTAGAAGAAGGTGAGCAGATCGAACACCAGCGATGGAAACCAAGAAGAAGCGTATTAGGAGCTATCAGGACGCAACTTGCCAATGCTCATTTACTTGATGGGGATATAGAAAAAGCCGAGATTTGGCTCAAGTTGCTTGCTGCAGACCCCAGTCCAGAAGCTGCAAGGGCTTTTGCTTATATTAGAATCAAGGCAAACAAAGGTGTTGTTACTAAGAATTCACTTGTTGACTTGGATCCCAGAACAGCAAGGAGCCGCTTTGAGAAATGCCAGATTTGTCTGTTCAGGGGGATATTTTATCTGACTGCTGGGATGCCAGCGGAGGCAAGTGAGGAATTTCGCAGGGCAAGCCAAGCCGACCCGAGGAATCTTTTTGTTCTGTTACGTTGGTCGCAATCGCTTGTTGAACTTGCAAGGGAGTCTAAGAGTGTGAGGGATCCAGAGGCAGCACACGAATGTGCCGAGCAAGCCAAAACTCTTGCTGAAAAAGTCTTGGAGTTCGACCGAATGAACAAGGAAGCGTTAAAAATCCTTGAAAAACTTTATGATGAATTTAACATATCGTGAACTGTTGCCAATTTTCGAATCATAAACATGGCTTATTATGGCCGATTGAGGACAGATAGTAAAGAAGAAAGGCCAAAGCCCTCCAAGCCACCTCCTAAAGCCGCTTTACACTCGTAGAATCGCCGATCTATCGCTTAATAGAACTGCTCAAATATCGCGGTATTCGACCAAAACCGTTTCCGTATCAATATCAATGTTCGCAATCAGCTTCGCTATTTCCGCCTCATACGCTTCGGCATGCTTCTTAATCTCCGGAAAGTCCTTACTGAACCGGTACACCAGAACATCGGTATCGTCGTCCTTATCGACCGTGCCGCTGAACTGGTCATCGACAACCACCGTCTTATCGTCCGCTGTCCCCTCCATATCCGTCTGCGTATCGCTGTCCGTATCCCGCGTCGTACTTTCCACCACATCCCGCGAAGTAATCCGCTTCTCAGCCAATCGCAGCTTCTCGAACAACTGCCCCTGGTACAGTGCCGTTATCACACCCTCGAAGATTGCCTCATTAAACTCCGGCCCGAACAGAATGTCGTCAAACGCCTCCGGATGGTAGCTCGCATAATCGACATTCACCGTGTACACACCATCCGGCACCGGCCACAGATACAGCTTGCCGTGCCGCCTGGCAAACATAGTCGGCTCAGCATTCTCCGCCGTCGGGTCGGCAACGTACTTTAGATAGTCCCTGTACGTCTTTACCTCTAATGGCCCGCTGCTGTCGATGTAGCACTCGTAGACACGCTTTAAGCCCGCAGGCTCATCGTAGGCTGCCTGCCCCGAAGACGTCACCACGCCGCTCACACTCGTCAGGAAATCCGCCCGGCTCGACACGTCATACAGTACACCCCTAAGCTCGGTATGAATACTCGTTATCCCGCTGCCCGTCCCTATCCGGGCCATGACCACACCTAAGACTTCTGCACCTGTCATCTTCATTTACCTCACAATCTTTTTTCCCATTTTCTTTATAACCCGCCCTATGTTCCTTTTTTTGAGCGCGGGATTTCGGGTCAGTACAAGGCGCTGTTTGGCGGCCGCCCGCAGGCGTACTGTTGTACGTCGAGGACGTGCAGTTAAATAAGCAACGCAGTAATCACCCGAAATAACCGCTCAAATCAGCTCCAGCCGAAGATGGCTGTGCCAAAGGATCCCATACCCCAGCCCGTCGCAGGCACTACATAGACCTTTTCGCCCGTGTACCGATTAAGCGAAAGCCCTCGGTCTATCCGCAACGGGTCATCGCATCCGAACACCTTCCCTGCCTCAGCGGCCTCTTGGGTTACAATCACCAGTTCAAACGGCGGAGCTAACATATCAATCTCAGCAATTTCAGCAATCAGCGGATACATCACTCTGCCCTCGCTACAGTCTTAACGCCGCCCGCCTCTGTCACCGCCTGTTTCGTCGCCACCGTTCCATCGGACTTCCGCACCTTTATCCCGTCATAGTTATCCGAGGACGTCTCATTCAAAAACCGCATAATCAGCCACATCAGCTTCTGTGCATCAGTCCACCCATCCGGATCACCGGACGGCTCTGTTACCGCAATCGCATCCCAGCCGTCCGCAGCTAATTTCACCGTATCGGCCTTGACGTTATTGCTTGTATCGCTCTCAAGACAGCCCATCCCGTCTATTTCCACCGCCTTTTCGGTCAGCCGCCCAAACGCATAGAAGTCCAGCCTCACCTCCACCGGGATATACCGCTCAGCGTTCGCCAGGTTGTTGGTGCCATTCTTATCAGCGTCAACCACGCCAATCAAGTCCCCAGTATCGAACGGCGCGGTTCCGTAAGTCACACTGAACTTGTACCATCCGCCTCCAATCTCACTTATCGAAGGCGCACTGCCCGACTTATCAACTCCGGCCAATGTGCGCAGGCTCTCAAACTCCATCTGTGCCGCTGCGTCAGCAAGCGGACCGCCGTCCTTTGCCACATAAAACGGTATCTCAATTGCACTGTTTGCCATTTTGTCTCCATTCAATTACCGCAAAACCAATTTCGCGGCATTTACCCTACAACAACCCTGTGCCTTCATCGCGAACACGAAAGGGGTATTTCTACCCCCTCCTACTTTATAATCCCGGCTCTGCCCGGATTCACCATTCTCGCTCTGGCGGCAAACTGATACTCCTGACCAATTGCCCCCATCTGCGTTGCATTGCCTTCAGCGTCCGGCTTTCCGCCTCGAAGTACAATCGGATTCCTCACCCGAAAGTCGCCGTTTGCAGCGTCCACAAAATCAGGATCAGCCTCCACCGAATGCGCTCCCATTACCGGTGTTTCGCCGCCGCTGTATTCGGTGCCCGTCGGGGTAAGCGGCGTGCCATCCGATTCAATGAAGCAGTTGTAATCGTTATGTACGGCCGACCCTCCGTTTTGCACATATATCCCCACCGCCCCCGGTGCAAGACAAAATATGTTGTTGACCACAACAACGCCGTCGCTGGCGCTAAGATACACTCCGTCATTGTTCGTGTTGTAGAACGTGTTATCCGCCACCAGGACGGCAGCCCCTGTCGATCCCACCCGAACACCAAACTGCCCTCCGACCGCGATACAGCCGATGACAACACCCGACCGACCGTTGAAATTAACCAGATTCGTAAGCGAATCCAGCTTAGCCACACAACCCAACTGCAC
>SDBV01001436.1_pt1 | contig 35991 bp, 30 predicted proteins | sample 2277081 | NCBI WGS metagenome assembly SDBV01 (sample SAMN10402039, study PRJNA504765) | marine sediment metagenome | isolation source: marine sediment core GS10_PC15, 223 cmbsf | place: Arctic Ocean: Southern Knipovich Ridge | collected 2010 | reverse complement strand
AAAATTGATTCAATTTCTTTGATAGATTAAGAAGATTATCAGTTTCCCCTTTGAGGGCTGAAACAACTACTACAATTCTGAAACCCCTATCTACCGCATCCTTGACCATCTTTGACGCTTTTTTTATCGTAGCATCATCCTGTAAGACCGATCCACCAAATTTCAGGATTAATATCTCGTGCACCTTCATCTCTCCTTTAAAGAAATTGTATCATAGGGTATTATTATTAACATCTTCATTAAGATCTTCCGTTTACTTGAGGTGGCGACATGGAATTAGCGACAAACAGCTCTATGAGCTTACTATTCTGGGGGAGGGACTCCGAAATCTTTCCCTAGCCAACCTCACGATAACGCAAAACAAGATTTCTGGAATGGAAACATGACATGCTAAGGTTGTTCAATACCCTCGGAAGAAGGAAGGAAGAATTCATGCCGATGGATGACCAGAATGTCAAAATGTATGCCTGTGGACCTACAGTTTACGATTCGCCGCATTTGGGTAACCTACGAACTTTCATTGTGGTTGATACGCTAAGAAGGTTTCTGATCTTAAAGGGATTTCGGGTTACCGAAGTAATGAATATTACAGATATTGATGACAAGACAATTCGGAGATCTAGGAGTGAAGGTATCCCTCTCAGGCAATATACAGAGAAGTACACTGAGGCGTTCTTTTCAGACATTGACAAGCTAGGAATCATGCGGGCGGACGCGTATCCCAAGGCATCGCAACATATAGACGAGATGGTCGGTGTGATTAAGCGCCTGAAGGAGGCAGGATATGCGTATCAAAGCAATGGGTCAACCTATTTCTCCATTTCAAAGTTGAAGACCTACGGAAATCTTTCTGGAGCTAGAGTGGGTGAACTTTCGTCTGTCAATAGGGTAAGTGAAGACGAGTATGGAAAGGAGCATGCTCACGACTTTGCCCTATGGAAGGGGTGGGTAGAGGAGGACGGAGAAATCTATTGGGACACTGAGCTTGGAAGGGGAAGACCAGGTTGGCATATCGAATGCTCGGCGATGTCGATGAAGTTCCTCGGAAAGAGCTTTGATATCCACGTCGGAGGCGTCGATCTCATCTTCCCTCATCATGAAAACGAGATCGCTCAGTCAGAGGCAGTTTCCGGTGCTCGATTTGTAAGATATTGGATTCATGTCGAGCATTTGATCGTTGAGGGGAAAAAAATGGCCAAATCACTCGGCAACTTTTACACGCTCGGAGATCTGACCAGAATGGGTTATGATTATTCCTCAATAAGATATCTTTTACTCTCGTCACATTATCGAGATCGTTTGAACTTCACTTTCGAAGGGCTGAGACAGGCAAAGGAAAGTGTGAAGAGGCTCCAAGACATGTTTCAAAGATTGGGAGGCCCGATGCAGCCTCATCGGTTTGACGAGCGAGTCGCTGAAAATTCTACTCGTTTTATGAAGGAGTTCGAGGTCGCCCTCGATGACGATCTCAATATGCCGAATGCACTTGCAGTCCTTTTCGATTATGTCCGGAAAACAAATAGATACCTTGATGACGGAACGCTCTCAGAAGGAAATCGAGAAGAAATCGTCAAGAACCTGAAGCGTGTGGACTCTATTCTTGGACTGATCGTGCCACCCGTAGTCCATGTGACAGCTAAGCTCGGAGCTCTCTTGGAGAGAAGGGAAAAAGCAAGAATTGATGGCGATTGGGCTTTGGCTGATGATATCCGAGGAACTATTGAGTCCAGTGGATTTCGTGTAGAGGATACGCCATACGGGCCTAAACTGAAGAGGGTTTAAGCGCCGGAGATGATTTAGTTCCCCCAAGTCGAATTAATCGAACTTGCCAGTTCGAACACCTTACGTAAGGTATCCTCCTCCCGCGCTACAACAACCTTTGATCTCCCGACCTCGAATAAATCAACCAATGCTGCATCCCTGAGAACAATTACATGTCTATAGACCGCCGCATAGTCTAGCTTGAGATGATTTGCGAGAGCCTTTATGTGGAAAGGTCTTCGATTCTCAGATACCGTCTGGAGAATATCGAGCCTAACCTTACTGGATAGAGCATTAAAGAAACGCGATAGGATTATCGGTTCATTTAAGAGCTTAGACAATCGTGAATCTAAATGCTACATGCAATTAGTATTTATCCGTTTTATCTGTGGATCTACTTCTTACCGTCCTACTTCTTCCGGCTTGCAGACACAACTGAGAGCACATCCCTATCCTTAAGATGATAGTCAGTCGGAAGTCTCAAACCTGAACGAGAGTCTACAGCATATAGAATTCCTTTGGATAGCTCGGTGTGAATTTGTTTGGCCAGATCCTGGACGGTGGATCCTGACTGCATCATATACACGTCTGGCAGAACATTCCCGTGTTTATCCGTACGCTTCTGAGAATCGTATACAGGATATACGGCGTTCATTCTCAATAGTTTGAAGACCTCGACGTTAATCGCGAATTGGACGCCTGTTCTGAGATACTCGCCGAGAATCTTGCGACGAATCAGACGCAGGGCCTCCTCCTGCTTTTCTGTAACCGATGATTTGTCGACAACTTCGAATCGCTCTTCTCCGGGAAAGTAGCGAATGATCCCCTTCTTTTCCGCCTTCCTAAGTGTTAATTCGGCTTCGGCACTAGATGGAACGACGAACATGTCGTTATACCTCTCTTGAATCCTCTTGAAATTCTCCGCTGATTCGGGAATGTCCATCTTGTTTGCCACAATTAAGGTGGGTTTGGAGATGTCTCTTAAGGCCCAGGCAAAGTCTTTCATTTCTTGATCTGACCAATCGCCAAAGTTTTTCCCCTCCATCTTCAGTTCATCCAACGTAGCTTGAACGTGTCCTTCGGTCACACCGATGCCCCCTAAGACTTGCGAGAACGCAAGCCCAAGCGTGTTTCCGGAGCCTACAAGCCTAGAAAGTTTCTCGCGATTGCTTTCGATTAGGCGTAGATACCACATAACGAGCTCTTCGTCGATATCGCCAATATCAGCAACAGGGTCACCAGTACCTGCCTCTGTAATCTTACCCTCGGCATCTACACTTCCTGAAGCGTCGACAATGTGCAGAAGGGCATCAGACTGTGATGCTACAGTAAGGAACTGATTCCCTAGGCCCTTACCCATCCAAGCCCCCTTAATCAAGCCGGGAAGATCTATTATCTCTATCGGGATCTGTCTCCATCCGTTAATGCAGACTGAGTTTTTTGGCGTATCCTTCGTATCAAATTCCTTGTGGACGCACACCGTGCTGGCATATGCAACACCTGCATTTGCCGATTTCGTTGTGAATGGGTAGTTCGACACCTCTCCAGAGCCAAGAGTAGCAGCATTGAAGAAGGTGGTTTTCCCGGTATTTGTTTTACCAATAAGCCCGATTCGAATTGTCAATTCCTATAATGAACCCCTTGAAGAGATTTAAGCATCACTCAGACTCCAAACAATGTTGGCTGTCTCCACCGTAAGACGCTCCAATGGAATTGTCATCAATAAAGGGAATCGGAGGATATTCCTGGATCCCGCTCATACACCATCGTCAGGTACAGCTTTCGTATCTCATGCCCACTTTGATCATGCAAGGACTCCCCTTACAGAAGTATTGGCGTCTAGAGAGACGGCCTTTCTTGCCGGGAAACGCGGGATCAAGTATGGAAGTTTCAAAGAGGGCGCTCCCGATCTAAAACTTCTTGACGCAGGGCATATCCTTGGTTCTCGAGGTCTACTTATCGATGAAGAAATTTTCTTCACAGGTGACTTCGTGGGGCGGTCAAGAGCCTTCTTGAAGAAAGCGATTGCGACGAAATGTGAAACTCTAATCATGGACACCACATTTGGTAGAAATGAGTTTATCTTCCCTTCGATCGAGAGCATTGTAGACCGGGTCAATCGACTAATTGCCGACTTCTTCTCACGAGGAATTCCCGTTGTGCTGATGGGCTATGCACTAGGGAAAGCTCAGATAATTTCCCATTACTTCTCCCATTGGGATCCGATCTATGCTACAAAATCAGTCCTCGAAATGAACGAAGCGCATTCTGTTCTGGGGGTAAGAGTGGGAGAGGGTTTCAGGGAATTTGATGAGGTGATGAGGCAAGGGCTCCTGGACAGACGTCCTTGGATCCTGATTGCCCCCATGAGCAACGGTAACGGGTCATTGATAAGATCACTCAAAGAGAAGTACGGCGTCATCACGATTGCGTTTTCAGGGTGGGCGATTCAACCCAAATACGCATCATCTCGGTCTGTGGATTTTGCGTTTCCATTGAGTGATCACTGTGACTTTAATGAATTAGTTACGTTCGTAAAAGAATGCTCCCCAAAGAAGATCTACACCACCAATGGATTTGCCGCCGAATTCGCAACACACTTGAGGAGAATAGGGTTTGATGCTTACCCGGTTGGGCCTCCTCAAAGAGACTTGTCGGACTACTTCAACCGATGATGATGACGGTCACTTAGCCATATGGCTTTCCCGACATTCTCTGCATGGGCCTAACATTTACAGCGGTCTTCGGAAGCTTGTAGGTTCGGTCAGGCGAAATTATTGTAATCATCATCGACGATTGCACGTTGTAATGCTTCGAACCATCAGGGTTATTGTAATTGGTAGCCACACCTGCCCTCTCTACATTCACACGTATTTTGACCGTGGCCCCATCTTCGAGTTCGAATAGGACGCTATCCGTCCCCAGCGGCTTCGCGTCTAGCATTTTGAACTCTATTTCATCTGGCGTAGTCCCCGACTGAGAGCTCATGCATTAGGACCTTCTAATCAGATATTTAAGCGATATATCCAAATCATAGAACCCATGCCAGGAACATGAAGTGACGATCTCGATCGCCCGTAAAGAATACAGACGCGACCAGGTGCTCTCGTCACTTGACCCCTTGGTCGCTGATTGGCTCTCGCAATTTCCTAATCTTACGCCCTCCCAGAAATACGCAATTCCGCTTATACTCGATGGTACTAATACTTTGATCGCTAGTCCCACTGGAAGCGGGAAAACACTGAGTGCCTTTTTGGGAATAATCAGCGAGCTTGTCAAACTGGCTAAACAGAACGCCCTTGAGCAGCGAGTATACTGTATCTATGTTAGCCCACTCCGTTCCTTGAACAACGATATTCAGAAGAATCTTCTCTTGCCGCTGAGGGCAATAATTATGTCTGGGAAGGTCCATTCTGAGGGGATTCAAGAGATTCGTGTTTCGGTCAGGACCGGCGATACTTCGACACAGGAAAGGGTGAGGATGCTTGCCAAACCTCCGCATATCCTAATCACAACTCCAGAAAGTCTGGCCATTATGATAACGGCTCCAAAATTCAAGTACAAGCTAATTGATGTACAATGGGTAATCGTCGACGAGATACATGAGGTGTGCAGTTCGAAAAGGGGGGTACACCTAAGCGTAACATTAGAGCGGCTTCAGAACATGATATCTAGGCCAATTTGCCGCATAGGTCTTTCTGCAACCATTCAGCCCCTGGATGATGTTGCACGTTTCCTAGTCGGGTACGAGGGCGGGAAAGAGCGGGATTGTGTAGTAGTCGATACTCGATTCGCAAAACCTATCTCCATAACTGTATCGTCTCCTGTAATCGATCTTATTCACACTTCTCCCTCGATCTCAAGTGCAGAACTCTATGCAAGAATGAAGGATCTTGTAACTGCGAATGGTACTACCCTAATCTTCACGAATACTCGAGCTGGAGCTGAGAGATCAGTCTTCCAGCTTTCTAAGGGAGGAACACTGGATGCTGATGAAATATCTGTCCATCACGGGTCTCTCTCAAGAGAGCTAAGAAAAGAGGTAGAAGACCGACTGAAGGAAGGAAAGATGAGAGCAGTTGTAACAAGTACTAGTTTAGAGCTAGGAATAGACATTGGGAGCATTGACTTGGTAATCCAAGTTGGATCTCCAAAGTCGATCGCCCGTTGCCTGCAGAGGGTTGGTAGAGCTGGGCATGCCCTAGACAGAATTTCAAAAGGGGTCCTAATTGCAATGGAGAGGGATGACCTCGTAGAGAATGCAGTGATAGCTGAACAAGCTACGCAGGGCAAGCTAGACAGAATATACATTCCGAAAAATTGCCTGGACGTACTCTCCCAACATATCGTAGGGATGGTGGTTGAGAGAAGTCAATGGACAGCGAGTGATGTTTTCAACGTGATCAGAGGAAGCTTCTGTTACAGATCTCTACTAAAAACCGATTTTCTAAACGTCTTGAAGTACCTAAGCGGTGGATATCAGAGCTTAGAAGGCTTTAGGGTCTATGGGAAGATTTGGTATGACAAAGAGGAAGGAACGCTTGGAAGAAGGGCAAAGCTTCTAAGAGTTATCTATGCAACAAATATCGGGACAATCCCCGATGAAGTGACAGTTAGGGTATATTTGCTGTCAGGAAAATGGATCGGAACTATAGACGAGACTTTTCTCGAAAGACTTTCCAAAGGCGATATATTCCTTCTCGGAGGACGAACCTATGAATTCAGAGCCGCACGAGGCTTCAAGGCATACGTGGTAAGGAAAGAGGGGACCAAACCGACTGTTCCAAGTTGGTTCAGTGACATGCTGCCATTGAGCTTTGACCTAGGAGAAGAAATCGGCCAATTTAGAGATGATGTCTATCAGAAGCTTCTCGGCGGAGCTTCCGATCTTGATCTTTCGACCTTCATATCTAAGAGGACCAATTCAGATAATAATGCCGCGACAGCCATTTCTGGATATTTCAGAGCACAGTTTGATTTCCTCCGTACCATGGGTTTGGATTCATTTCCTACTCACAAGGTCATCGTCGTAGAGGATTACCGCGACTTTGAGAACAGGCAGAATATTATCTTCAACTGTACTTATGGAAGGAGAATCAACGATGCGCTCTCAAGAGCTTATGCTCATATGGTGTCGGTGGAATTGAGCATTGGAGTGACAGTGACGGTTCGGGATTCAGGTTTCATGCTGACCCTCCCCGAGGGTTCGATTATCCATCCTCAAAAACTTGTAGATATGTTGCAAGCCAATCAAATAAGGCCACGCTTGTTAGAAGCCATCAAAAAGACAGAGATTGTTAAGCGCAGGTTTAGGCATTGCGCCACCAGGTCCCTGATGATGTTGAAACACTACAAAGGGAGAGAGATCAGAATTGCAAGACGCCAGATGAATGCCCAGCTACTAATACCGATGTTAGAGGCACTAAAAGATTTTCCAATACTCAAAGAAACCTACCGCGAAGTGATCGAAGATGTGATGGATGTCTCTGGCGCAGAGTCCATCCTCACTGATGTACAGAATGGTGTCCGAAGAATTGCCATAGGTCCCACCACCGACGTACCATCTCCCTTTTCACACGAACTAATAGCCTCAGGTTTTAGCGACCAAGTTCTCATGCTGGACAGAAAGAATCTCTTGGAGCATCTCCATGAGAGTGTGCTCCGCCGCATTAACGCTGACAGAGGGTGACTCTGAATAGAGTTCGTTGAAGGCCCATGGCTAACTAGGAGAATCAGAGTGGCAGGTCCCTGGCCTGCGCTTTACCTTGATGATGCTGAAGCTGTGATAGCTTCCGACTTACACATTGGGCTGGAAGACCAAAGGGAACTTATGGGAATTCACATACCGAGGACCACCTTCCCACAGATCCTGGAACAAGTCCTCACTCCAATCAAACACTATAACGCGAAAAGGATTTTCCTATTAGGTGATTTAAAACATGAGTTCGGAAGGCCGTCCGAGCCGGAGTGGTGGGGAGTCAAGAAACTAGTTAAGAGTATCAGGGAAATAGGCTGTGAACCAGAAGTTGTCAGAGGAAATCATGATAATTACATCATTTCAGTGCTCAGTGATCTCGGAGTCAAAGTACATGATCCGACTCTTAGTTTAGCTGATAGTGAGTGTGTCCTCATGCATGGCCACGAGGCGCTTTCCGCGCTCGAAATCATTCGACCCAGGATTCTTATTATGGGACATGAACATCCATCTATTGCCATCCGAGACGATCTGGGGGTCAGGCACCGTTACAAGATTTTTCTTTCAGGTCAGCTTGATGCTCTCCATGTTATAGTCCTCCCTTCTAGCTCGCCGTTTGCCTTCGGCTCGAATATGAATGAGATTAGCCCAAAGCATCGACTTTCGCCCATCCTGAAGAATCGTGACTTGTCGGAGATGATTCCATATCTTTTGGAAATTGGAATAACAGTCAAGGAATTCCCCAAGATGAAGTACTTTTAGCATTAGATAGCCAGTTTCGCGCCCTAGCGGTTTATCACAAGTTTCTTATATCTTCATTAACGGACTCTCTTCGAGTCGAGAAAATTTGTCTGCATTTGCGTTTAGAAAATTTGCCGAAGAGATTGTGACTATGGTTGGGAGACGCGTGGCCGTAGAAACCTCCGGAGGAAACAACTATGAGGGAAACATGCTTGGCATAGACGAAAACCTGAGTATTATCATAGAGACCGCTCGAGCTGAAGATTCTAAGGTCTTCAAAGTTGCGATCAATGGAGCATTCGTCAGGGAAATCAAACTTATTGAGAAACCCTTCGACCTTAAGGCACTAGCTAGTAGGATAGAGCGTGTCTTCCCGGGGCTGGTGCGTATGAGGGAAGACATAGGGGCAATTGTCGTCATGGACAAGATTAAGGTAACTGAACAGGGAGTAGCAGAAGGCGGCGGCCTTGCAGCTGAAAGGGTGAAGACGGTCTACGATGAGTTTGTCAAACAGAGTAAGGCATGAACGTCAAATTTTCGAAGGAAGATGTTTGAGGTCCGAGACCTTGATCTCGCTGGTAGAATAGGGAGAATCAAAACCAATCACGGGATAGTGGAGACTCCCGCTTTTCTCCCGGTGATTCATCCCTCGAACCAGTCCATCCCCCCGCAGGAGATACGGGCGATGGGGTTTACCACTGTAATGACGAATTCCTACATCACATTCAGAAGGCATGGTGGTGACGCCATCGAAAAAGGGATCCACTCAATCATAGAATTCGATGGGCCGATCATGACTGATTCCGGAGGTTACCAGATTTTGGAGTACGGTAAAGTAGATACAGATCCGCTAGAGATCGCTCGGTATCAGGAGGCCATAGGGTCCGATTTTTCCAACGTACTGGATACTCCTACTGGATTAGGGGTGAGTCGACGGGAATCGGAGGAAAGTGTGAAGAAGACTTTGGAATCATGCCGGATTACAATGGAAGGTCTTGGTCATGATAGGAAGAGCCTGTGGATAGGGCCGGTTCAGGGTGGTAAGTATCTTGACCTCGTAACGACTTCTGCGCGATATCTATCCTCGATGCCATTTGATATGTTTGCTCTTGGTAGTCCAACGGAGATTATGGAGAGCTATGACTTCACCCTCTTAGCTCAGATGATTGTCACAGCAAAAAAGGCTCTTCCCCTCGACAAGCCACTTCACCTGTTTGGCCTAGGTCACCCTCTCCCCTTAGCGATGGCTGTTGCATTAGGATGTGACACCTTTGATTCAGCTTCGTACGTTTTATACGCACGCGCGGGACGATACATTACAGAGACGGGTACAAGAAGAATCCAGGATCTCGAGTATCTACCCTGTGTTTGCCGCGTTTGCTCAAAGATTTCGGCTAAGCAACTCAATGAGATGGAAGTCGACCAGAGACAAAACAAAATTGCAATTCATAATCTCTATATGCTCAAGCGCGAGATCGAAGCAACAAAACAGGCGCTTAGGGAAGGCAGGCTTTGGGAATACTTGGGTGTCAGGGCCAAGGCCCATCCTAACTTATGGGCGGCCTTTGAAGAGTTGGCAAAGAACTCAGACTCGTTTGAGGTTTTTACACCTTCCTTCAAGTTCAGAGGACTCATGCTATCGTCATATCCAGATCATCTTAGGCCTGAAATTAGGAGGGCCAATGATAGACTTGTCACATATCTTTCTTCGCGGCCGAGTAGGCCGCTCCTTATCCTCCCCGAAGGAAGGGCAGGGCCTTTCCTCTACGGAAATGTCTATGAAAGAGCATCATCTGTGTTACCAATTCCTTTCATGATAGGATACATTTCAGTTCCAGTAGGATTTGTCCCTGGAGAAATCTCTGACGTATATCCTTTTTCTCAAATTGTGAATAGTCCAGGTCTTCAGGGCGATCCTCGGATCATGGATCAATTCATCAAGGTCCTTACTGTCCAATTCCGGTCTCTTGCGCCAAGTATGACCTTTCTGGTCCGTGATGAAAAACTAGACGACAGAGTTTACGATTTGGTGAAGACTCTCCTAGAACCTAAGTTCACAATCTCGAAAGATGAATATGCGCTCGAATCAACGCTAGAACAAATAAAGAAAACTCTGGGTGATTAGGGCTATGCTAAGTATAAATCGAATCAGCCCCACTTCTGGTCCTAGTTTCTTCGATCGCTGTTTGTGACTCCATTTCTTCAGCGCCTCTTATTAGCGGATCTACATCTATCTCAAACCCATAAAGTCCGGAGATTATTTTGAGGGCATCAGCTGATGCCCGTGGATCCACCCTAGATGGGGAAGCGTAAGGTAGAATGGCGAACGCGGGGAAGTTCCTGATTTCCATGTAGTTTAGCATTGATGCAACAGGTCCAACTATGATCCTATCATCCTCCAAGATTTTTGAATCTTTAAGCAACCCTCGTGGTTCGAAATTGCTTGTCTTAACGTACCTAAACGCGCCGTCCTCTCCTTTCAGGGAGCTGTCGAGTCCTCCTATTAACGCCAACTCCTTGAACCCCGTTGCGATTATGATTCTACACACATCGCGGAGAAATGAAATTTCATCCCCCCTGGAGGGAGAGACTTCTGCTTTTAGAATGGCGATATCCTGGTGCCTGTAAATCTCGAACGGCGTCGTGATTCTACCCGATGACGTCGTAGCTACAGGGGTTAGGGCATCTGTATCCAGGAATGCAACCCTCTCTGGTTTGAGTTGTTGGAGCAAGTACTTTACAGTACCGTACCCGGTAGCGCCAATGCCGTGAAAACCGGTAATCAGAGATAAGCCATCAAATCGTATGTTAGCTGGTATAATTTCCGCTTCGGTCACACGACGGTTGAACGTCTGCCTGTTGAAAAGAGTTATTGTCGGCATGGTAGCTGAATCGTGGTGGATCAAAGCGAGAATAGACCGCTCACTAAGTGGTAATTACCAGTCTGTAGAGGTCAGTTAAAGTAATAGGTTTATTTAGCTTAACCCAGAGCAGGCGTGGTAACATTGCGAAAAGAATGGATTCAAAGCACAGAGATATCGGAGATCGCTTATCACATAGCATGCAGTCAGACAGAGAGCTAAAGTAGTCAGAGCTCGTGATGAGGCTTTCTCTCTCTTCTTATACAATCTTCCGAGAGTTAATTAATAAGACGATTCATTGAACGACGGAAGGCAGAACGTAAAAAAATGAAAATCACCGCGCTTGGTGCTGCCAGGGAGGTCGGAAGATCCGCTTTCCTGCTTCAAAGCGACAGTAAAAATCTTGTTCTCGATTTCGGAGTCCTTCTCCGAGGGTCAGAACCAGCGTTCCCTATTCATGTCCAGCCAAAAGATGTAGATGCAATCATTCTGAGCCATGCACACCTAGATCACTCAGGTGCGACGCCGCTCTTCTTCCTTTCAAAAGGCGTCGAGATGTATTGCACTGGTCTGACTTTGGAGATTGCGGATTTGCTAATTAAGGATTTCATCAAGATCTCGGGGGAGATCCGTGGACACTATCTTCCCTTTGAATATCTTGAGCTAGAAACAATGGTAAATACAGCCCATAAGGTCCCCCTTGAGAGCGAGTTCAATATAGGACCTGTGCAGTTAAAACTAATCCATGCTGGTCACATTCCAGGTAGCGCATCCATCCTAATAGAGGCTGATGGAAAGAGAATTCTGTACACTGGGGACATAAACTCAAGTGATTCTCACCTTATGAACGGAGCGGTAACGGATTACGGAGAAGTGGATCTTCTGTTGACAGAAACAACCTACGGTCTAAACGAGCATCCTCCTCGCGAGGAAGTTGAGAGGGATTTTGTGGCCTTTGCAAAGGAGATCGTGGAAGGAGGAGGCACACTTTTGGTCCCTGCTTTCGCTGTAGGACGAGCTCAAGAGATCGCCTGCGTATTGTACGCAGCCAGTTTCCCATATACAGTCGCCATGGATGGGATGGCCCTTAAGACAAATGAAATACTCTTTAGACATCAGGAGTTCCTCAAAGATCCTTCGCTATTCCAAAGGACGATAGAGCATACTCATTTGATCAAGGACTGGAAAGAGAGAAGAAAGATCCTAGAAACACCATCCGTGATCATCGCACCTGCAGGAATGCTTGTTGGAGGGTCAGCGGCGTTTTACAGCGGTGAGCTCTCACAGGGAGTAAGAAATGGAATCGCTATTGTAGCCTTCCAGATTCCGGGAACACCCGGTAGAAGTCTTTTGGATAAAGGCCTGACGATGATAAACGGGAAACCGAAGAAGGTGAAGTCGACCGTAAGACGTTTTGACTTTTCTTCTCATAGTGGAAGCAGCGAATTGCTAGAGATGGTGAGGAAAGTCAAAGGTCATCCAAAGGTAGTAATGATTCATGGTGAAGAGATTCAGAGTTCTGGGTTTGCCAAGGTAGTTGAGGAAAAGCTCGGACTGCAGACCCTGGTTCCAGAGCCCGGAGAAGTCATACAGATCTAGAGCTCTATGTGCGGAATTTTTAGTTCTTTTATCAATGATTCGCCCTCTTCTTCAGTCGTGATGTAGACGTATAGCATTCCCTTCGTACTAAGCTTGAGTTTCACTCGATCTTTTTTCCTAACTACCCGAAGCTCGTCAGCCCTCTTCGAGATCTCTTTGAACTCGTCGAGTGAGTAAATCAGTTTCGGCAAACCTATTCTCTATTCCTCCGAACCGTCAATCCTTTCACCTAGGTGTGAGTATACACCCACCTTCATTACCTTAAGCGACAACAATGCGCATTTTATCCTTACTGGTCCAAGCTCTGGATTCCCGAGCGATTCCAAGATCTCGGTCCGTGAAATCTTCCTCAAATCATTGATGTCTTTACCTATCACCATCTCGGTCAGCATGGAGGCCGAGGCCTGACTAATCGCGCACCCTTCTCCATCGAATTTGGCCTCCGCTACTTTTCCATCCGCTTCAAGATTGATCTGAAAAGTAATTTTGTCTCCACAAAGCGGATTGTAATCCATTGCAGATATCTCAGGATTCCCGATGGTTCCTTTGTTTCTAGGGTTCTGATAGTAATCAAGTATCACTTCTCTGTACATTTCATCGCTCATCTCTTGAACACCTTCTTTGTCTTCTGCAAGCCCTCAACAAGAGAGTCAATGTCATCTCGTGAATTGTACACATGGAAGCTCGCTCTGGTGGTCGCACTTACCCCTAAACGTTCCATAAGAGGTTGAGCACAGTGATGCCCCGCTCTGACGGCAATTCCCTCACCGTCGAGGACCGAGGCTACATCATGTGGATGGATATCACCCAGATTGAAAGACACAACTCCGCCTCGAATATCTGAGTCTTTAGGCCCAAAGATCGTAATATCTCCTATTCGTGATAATTCATCAATCGAATATTCAACGAGAGATTTTTCATGAGATCTAACAGCCTTCATGTCCAACTCTTTGAGGTAGTCCGAAGCCGCTCCCAATCCAATGGCCCCCGACACATTTGGAGTGCCTGCTTCAAACTTCCAAGGGAGATCATTCCATTTAGCGTCTCGAAGGTGAACCTCCTTTATCATATCACCTCCAAATAGAAAAGGATCCATTTTCTGGAGTAGTTCCCGTTTTCCATACAAAACCCCAATTCCATCTGGACCCATCATCTTGTGGCCAGAAATGACGAGGAAGTCGCAATCTAGCTCCTGCACGTCAAGTGGCATATGCGGGGCCGATTGTGCGGCATCTACCAATACCCGTGCACCATGATCATGGGCATATTTGATTATTTTTTTAAGCGGATTAATAGTTCCGAGCACATTCGATACATGGGTTATTGCCAATAGTTTCACTTTTTTCGAAAAGGCGCGCTCCATATCATCCAAGACCAACAGGCCATCCTCATCAATCTTAATGAAATCAAGATCACATCCTAGTAACATCGCCGTCTGCTGCCAGGGTACTAGATTACTATGATGTTCCATCTCGGTGGCGAGTATGGTGTCATTTTTCTCAATATTGCTCCTGGCCCAGGTATAGGCCACCAGGTTGATTCCCTCCGTAGCGTTTCTGACGAAGACCAGCTCGTCAGCGTGTCCGGCATTTATGAAATTGGCAATTTTGGTTCTTGATCCTTCATAGGCCTCCGTGGCTTCAACACTTAGAGCATAAACACCTCTATGGACATTTGAATAATGATCACGGTAGTACTCGTTAATAGAATCTATGACAAGATTGGGCTTCTGCGAGGTAGCTGCTGTATCAAGATAGACAAGGCGTTTCCCATTCACTGTTCGTTGAAGGACAGGAAAATCATTTCTCACTTTTCCAAAATCCCTAGCGACTGCTACTGACTCCAACCTTTCACCTTCCGAATAGTCGATCGAGGAAGGTAATCGAAATGATCATGCGATTTCGTTTTCCTTCCTTAGCCAGCCATAACCCTTCTTCTCAAGCTCTTCAGCCAACTCACTTCCTTCAGTTCTGACAAACCTTCCACCCATTAATACGTGGACGTATTGGGGCTTTATGTACTTAAGGAGACGCTGGTAATGGGTAATCAGCAAGATTCCCACCTCTGGACCAGAAATGCTATTCACGGCATTTGCCACGGTCTTGAGGGCATCGATATCCAACCCGGAGTCAGTTTCATCCAAAATGGCTATTTTCGGCTGCAAGACGGCGAGTTGAAGTATTTCGCTTTTCTTCTTTTCCCCTCCCGAAAATCCGTCATTTACATATCTCTTGACAAACTGGTCCTCAACTCCGAGCAACTGCATCTTGCTCTTCAGATATTTTCTGAAGGTCACTACTGACGAGAATTCCCTTCGACGGGCGCCTACTGAATCGGCCTCTCCCACTGGTGAGGTTGTTGAATTATATGCGGTCCTAAGAAAATTGAATAAACTCACGCCCTGCGCCTCATGGGGGTATTGGAAAGCCAGGAATAACCCCCTCTGCGCCCTCTTGTCTGGTGAAAGCCCTAACAAGCTCTCGCCACCCAGACGAATTTCTCCTTTGTCGATTTTATACCTCGGGTGACCCATTAGAGTGAAAGCCAAGGTACTTTTGCCCGATCCGTTGGGTCCCATAATTGCATGAATTTCGCCCTGCTTTACCGTCAAATTCACACCTTTCAGTATCGGTTTCGAATCGACTGAGACGTGTAGATCTCGTATGTCAAGCTCGACACTAGGACCCAAGATGAGGAAAATAGGCTCGTGAGATATTTAAGCCTTATAACAATAGTTATAGACAGAATTTTTCAACTTCAGCTGGAGTACAACGAAGAATTTATATCGATTGAGTCATGAACTAGATCTCAGGATCATAGATGGACGTTCCCGCCGCATCACTTCAGGAAAATGTAGAACCGACATCGATAAAGCAAGTAGGAAATACGCCGCTAGTTCATCTCACCCACTTCAGATTTGGTGATGAAAAAGACGTTCTTGCTAAATTGGAGTGGTTCAATCCTGCCGGGTCTTTGAAGGCGCGGCCTGCATCTTCGATGATATTAGCGGGTGAAAACCGGGGTGTCTTGAAGAAAGGTATGACGATTATGGAGCCAACCTCCGGAAACACAGGAATCGCTATTGCGAAGTTTGCCCGCGAATTAGGATATAAGGTCGAACTGGCAGTTCCTGAGAGGATTAGCTCAGAGACAAAAGAAACACTCCTATCAGGCGGAGCAAAACTATTAGTGACCGAAGATGACCTGTGCCCACGCGTGGGGCCTGGAACTGATCAATCCATCGCTTTAGCAGGTGCTGTGATCCTTAATCACCCCGATCAGTACTATATGCCAAATCAGTACGAGAATGAGGCTAATTTTCTTTCGCATTACCGAGGTACTGGTCCTGAAATATGGGAACAAACTCATGGAAAAGTAAAGACCTTCATTACGGGCATAGGTACGGGTGGAACAATTACTGGGGTGGGTACGTATCTAAAGGAGAATAATTCCTCAATTAGGGTCATTGCTGTTCAACCCCAAAAGAATCATCATATCCAGGGGCTCCGCAATCTGGATGAATCCGAAATGCCTGAAATTCTAAAAAGGAGATATGATGTTATAGATGAGACGATAACCGTCTCGGACGACGAATCGTTTCATATGGTTAATGAGCTCGCGAATAATGAGAATCTTTTCCCAGGTCCATCCTCGGGTGCGGTGATGGCAGGGCTCCAAAAGGTCGTAGGATCGCTGGACCACGGTCCCATTGTGGTTATCTTCGGTGATGATGCATCGAAGTACAAGAGCGTCTATAGGGAATTTGGCGTTTTTACTGCTGAGGCTTACGAAAAGCTAAGAGTTAATTCAAGATTCAACGCGAGTCGGAAAACTAATAGCTGAGAGTTCGAAGGCCTTTTTTCACATTAGATTGGTCTTCTTCTTACTCCAGAGTTTACAAGCGATACAGGTTCTATCCCTAACAATACGTTTCTGATATCGGATGCGGCCATCTCGCCCATCCTGTATCTAGTTCCGACCGTTGCGCTGCCAAGATGCGGTGTAAGGAGTATGTTATTGACCTCTAATAGTGGACTGGTTTCCGCTAACGGTTCTGTTACGAACACATCCAGAGCGGCTCCAGCTATCTCCTCCCGTCGGAGGGCATCTGCAAGCCCAGACTCATCTACGATCATACCCCGAGAGGTATTGATTAGGTAAGCCGACTGCTTCATCAACCTTATCATTTCGTAGCTGATTAGCTTGCGCGTTTTATCGGTCAGTGGTAAATGTATGGATACAAAGTCTGATTCCATCAATAGCGTTTCTAATGGTGAGTATGTAGCATCATGCTCCACTTCTACAGCTTTGGAAACCTTGACACTATTATGATATCGGATTTTCATCCCAAATCCCCTGGCTCGCTTGGCGACCGCCCTTCCAATCCTACCAAATCCTACTATTCCGAGCGTTTTCTTGCTTAGATCGTTCCCTAACATGAAGGATGGAAACCATGGCATATCCCATTCCCTGTTGAATACCAAGTTGTGTCCCTCTACAATTCTGCGAGAAAGAGCTAGCATCAGCGCAAAGGTAAGATCGGCAGTTGCATCGGTGAGAACATCTGGAGTGTTGGTGACATAGATTCCACGAGCCGTTGCATTCTCCACGTCAATATGATCGTACCCAACGCTGTAGGTACTGATAATCTTCAGCTTCTGAGCTATATCGAGAGCTTCTCTGTCGATCTGATCATTCAGAGTGCAGAGCAGACCGTCAGCCCTCTCTATGTGACTGAGCAGCTCATCCCGGCCAACGGGAGAATCACTGTGATTGAGTGCTATCTCAAAAAGGGGTTCGAGGATGCGCGAAACTGGTTCTGGGAACTTTCTAGTAAGATAGACTGTAGAGCCTCTTACAGTACTCGCGCTAGATTCGCTTTCCATCTAGGAACACCCCTGGCACACGAATTATCTTCCCGATTCTTGAGGCACTTATTCCATCCTGATCGAAGCTGTCGACGATCCGAGAAACCGCAGATGGGCGGGAAATAACACAGAAACCGATGCCCATGTTGAAAGTTCGATACATCTCCGATCTTTTGATTCCGCCCTCTTCTTGTATCAAATCGAATATGGGCGGGGGGCGGGGTAAGTCCGCCAAATCGAATCCAATATTCCTCCCTCTCGTTAGCCGACTCAGTTTAGTGAAGGCACCCCCTGTTATGTGGGCTAGCCCAGATATCCCTTCGTTATTCTGTAAGGCCTTGAAAACAGCCTTCGAATATATTTTCGTTGGTGTTAGAAGGGTCTCACCGAGTGAATCTTTTGAATCAAAGACTTTTTCTCGAAGGATATGTCGTTTTCTCAAGACATTCCTAGCCAATGTGAGACCGTTTGAATGTATTCCAGAACTTGTCAGTCCTATAATAACATCACCAGCATTCATCTTTCGATTCAAGATCGTCTTGTCTTCGTCTGCGATCCCCACACAACTTGCAGCTAGATCGAAAGCATTCTTCCCTTCTCCTTGTATGATTTCCGGCAGAATTGCAGTTTCTCCACCGACTATCGAGATCGAGGCTTGTTTCGCACCCTCAGCGAGACCCTTGCTTATTTCCGCTACTAACTTCTCATTCGCTTGCCTTAGAGCTATGTAGTCTACTGCGGCAAGCGGTTCTGCACCCATGCAAATAATGTCGTTTACATTCATTGCGATGCAATCAATTCCTATGGTTGAAAATTTTCGCATCTCTTGGGCGATTATGACCTTTGATCCTACGCCATCGGTATGCAGGGCCAAGACTCGATTACCGATCTTGATTAGTCCAGCATAATGCCCAACTCCAGAAATTACCTCTCCTATCTTGCCTGCCCTTTCCTTATGGGTAGATGAAAATGCTCTCTCCACGGAGTTATGGAGATTTCGAATTTGTCCTAGGTCCACTCCGGATTTCCTGTACGTCCAGGATGGATTGCGCGTCATGGTTTTGGATTAGAGGGATCTCCCTGTTATCTTGGCGTACGCTTCGAGGTATCTCTCCGTTACAGCCTTAATCAATTCCGAAGGAAGAACCGGAGGTGGAACCTTCAGACCTTGAGGAGTCGCTTTCTCGAATATCGCTTTGAAGCCTTGATCTGTCAACCAGTCTCTGATGAGCTGTTTATCATAACTCTCTTGGATCTTCCCAGCAGAGTAAGTATCCCTCGGCCATAATCGGAATTCGTCTGGCCCAAGGGAGTCCGCCAGGACGATTTGACCTGTCTCGTCCTTTCCAAACTCAAACTTAATGTCGCCCAAAATAAAACCAGCCCGTGACACTCTTCCCTCCATTTTTTTATAGAGTGATATCGAGATCTGCCTAAGTCTATCAAACTCTTCACGAGTCGTGAGTCCGCGAGAGACAGCTTCCTTTTTCGTGATGGGGAGATCCTTTCGTTGAGATTTGGTAGTCGGATCAAAAACAGGCTCTGAAAACTTCGAGGCAAGAATTGGATTTCCTTCGAAAGAAGTCTCTCCTGTTTTTATCCTTTCGTAGAGGCTCCCGTACAAATATCCCCTGACGATACATTCGATTGGTATCATCTTCAACTTTTTCACAATTAGCTGATTCCTTCCTACGAGAGCGATCATATGGTTCGGGGCCCCCAAGGTCTTGAACCAGAATTCTGCAAAGTGTGCCAAGATCTTGCCTTTCATTGGGATTTCAGAGCCGAGGATCACATCAAATGCCGAGACCCTGTCCGAAAAAACAAACAGCAACCTTTCGTCTGGTAGAGCGTAGAGATCTTTTACCTTTCCCTTTCTCAAAAAGGTAGCATTAGAAATGCTCATTTCAGCTACCATGTTTACCTCTTTCCTTCGGCCTCGTCGACCTTGGTCCAAGTCTCCCCTGCTAAGACTACTACCTCACTTGGGTGTCTTGCTAGGAAGACTACCTCACATGCGTTCAGCAACTAATCCCCAAGTCCAGCAATCTCTTCGCGCAAAGTCTTTGCCGGATCTATTATTCCGACCTTGGGGAGCCAATCTCTACGCCTGCTCAAAGTTCCCTTGGCCCGTCTTTGTCGGTAAAGGTTTCTCGCCCTACTTGCCAACTCCGTCCTTCGCTCGATAAGTTCAGCGGTTCCGATGTCACTTCTATGGAAGGCCCCCCATCCATCTTTGAACTTCACCTGGCTTATTGCACGCTCGACGATAGCACTTGCCGAGGGATGGTCTCTCGCCTGGGCAAGTATCTCTAGAGCTCGAGAACCCAGGGTAACGATTTCACCATCTTCCATTCGCTGGGCAGACGCCCAAAATAATCTTGCGTCATTCTTTAAGATTTGATCCTACTCTGCCCAGATCGGATGGCCCGTAGCTAGATTTCGCGGAGCGGGGTATCCTTTCGAAGCTAATGCCTTGACAACTGTGGCTTTCTGGTTGAACTTAACATCCGACTCCTTCAAGTTTCGGCTCAGAATTGCAAGGCATATATCGACGAGATCACTGTCAAGCATTGCCAGGACGTTGAGTGCTTCTGGATCTCCGAGTCGAGAGTACATTTCAATTATCGTAGGCCCCTCGACTTCGGTTAGCATCATCTGCCCGGCGACAATACCCATGTAGTCCTCTCCAGTTGTGGCCTGGATCGCTCTGACGATCCCCTTGACTATTTCGAGTGATTCCTGATACTCCTCTTCGGTAATGAAAGGGAGGGTCTTCTTAGGCCCTGATATTGATCCCATACCGCCGGTCTCTGTCCCTATGTCAAATTCATGAGCATTCTTGTTATCCTGTACCAAGGGCATACCTATCACGTTTCTACCGTCTGTAAAACACTGTAAAGTGTACTCAGGTCCCCAAACATTCTCCTCAATCAAGATCTTATCTTCGATATCGGAGTATGATTTCATATAATTCTCGAGCCAGCCAAAGTGGCTTGTCTTGAATTTCTGTTTTTCGTCGTGAAGGTATAATTGCCTATCATCTATTACTTTCACTCCTCTCCCACCAGCTTGTCGCGCGGGTTTGAGAGCTACATTCTGCATCCAAGTTAAGGTGTCAGAATATTTCTCAAGAGTCTCGCGCGCTTGTTCAGCAGTCGCAAATGTCTTGAAGAGAAGTTTTCCTCTAAGGTCGTGCTTCCACTGGAGCCTTCGCAACGCTGCCTTTGACATTTCTATCATCGCTGCGCTTCTAGTAGCCCCGATGCATGGAACGCCGTTCTTCCGTAAGACGTCAGGTACTCCATGAAAGTTAGGCTCTTCTGGACCGATAAAGACGAAATCTACTCGCCATTTGGTCGCCCATTCTAACACCTTTGAAGGGCTTGTTGGATCGGCGAGCGCGTAATCTCCCTTGGTACTCTTGCAGATTTTGTCAATACCTGGATTCAGGTAGTCTCCGACCCAATAGATTTTTGGTTCGTGTCTACTCATGCTGAGCTTCTCTGCGACTGCATGTTCTCTTGCAGCATTCCCAACCCCGAGGATCCTCATTCTATTCTATTTTCTCCGGATATTTCCCAGTGAAACAGCCCATGCAGAGCTTCTCCCCCGGGATTCCAATCGCTCGAGACATGCCTTCTGTGGAAATATATGCGAAGCTGTCAGCCCCAATGATATCGGCAATTTCTTCTTCCGAAACATTACGGCCGATGAGTTCGTCTCTTGGAGGGACCTCCACTCCATATGGACATCCCGCAATCAAGGCTGGACTCCCGACCCTGACATGAACTTTAGTAGCCCCTTTTCTCTTGAGGTTTAGGACCGTATTCTTCAAAGTGTTACCCCTCACGACGCTGTCATCAATTAGTATCGTCTCTTTTCCGCGGATCGAAGATTTGATCGGATTGAGTTTGAGTTGAACGCCCGCAACTCTTTCAAATTGGTTAGTCTTGAGAGCTGTTCTTGTGTGACGACCCGTTCTAACGAATCCCATTCTCATCGGAATATTTTTTCGTCTGGAATATGATATTGCAAACGGGATAGCTGTTTCTGGAACACCGATCACCACCGCCTCTTGAACATCGATTGGTGGGGACTCGTCTGCGATGACCTCTCCGATTCTTTCCCTTACGTCGTTTATTGATCTATTTTCCATGAGGGAATCGAGTCTAGCAAGGTATACGTACTCGAAAGCGCAATGGGCAATTCTTGAGGTCTTTAGCATTTTTCGAGAAATGCTGAAAGGATCAAGGAGGACCACCTCACCGGGCTTGACAGACCCCGTATGATTCGCTCCAACGACATCCAGAGCGCCGGTCTCAGATGAGAGAATCCCCATGTCGAATCCGATTGATCCCACTTCCAGGGGTTTTACTCCCATTCTGTCCCTTGCACAGAACACCTCCTGATCTTTTGTTAGCGCCAAGAAGGAGAAACCTCCTCCGGTCTCATTGAGCAGGGCGGAGACAGCTCCAATGTGGTCACTAGTACTCTTCGAATTAGAAATGCTTTCAGAAAGCCTCTGAGCGAATATTCTAAATGACTCCCTCTTGTCAGCATGCAGAATCGGTTTTCCATCACCCGCGAGGACCAGCTCTATCGGGTCATCAATAGACACTATAGAGTCACCCTGGATCGGAGAAACCTGGCCGATCCCGAGGAAACCTTTGGCGACATCTCGCTCGAACAACCTCTCGACCGAGCCGTCAGTGGTTTCTACCCTTAGTCCGTCCTCGGTCAGAATAGCAACTGACGAACACGCCTCGCCCCTCCCCTGTAGTGCTGAAAGTCCATAATAGAGAAACCGTGACGCATCCCAATTTTCCCTTCCTTCGCCGAATGGGTATACGCCTATTAGTCCAGGCAGTTTCGATCTTCTCCGACCACTAATTCATGATATCCCTAAAACGGAATAATCCCCCGTATGACAGGATAGACATAACCGCTTTTCGTCCAGACCGATACCCTCTGATAGCGATTTCACGTCGTTATACCCGAAAGAGTCTGCTCCGATTTCTCTCCCGACCAACTCGTTAACTTTCTTGATATCAGCATGTTTTCCAGAAGTCCTGTATGCAATCAACTCTTTGTGTGTGGGAAAGTCGATCCCAGCCTTACATGGACTTGTCACGGGAGGAAACGTCACAAACATCTTCACGCTCTTGGCTCCTGCATCTCTGAGTGTTTTTATTATGGTTTTGGAGCTGGTGCCTCGTACGATACTGTCATCAATTACAATAACATTCTTACCCTCAACCGCTACCCTGACCGGGAGGACCCAGTGATTAATTTCTACTCTGTCTTTTACCCTGGGTTGTATGAAGCTCCTAAGCCCACCCCTTCTTCCATAACGATCTTTCATTAATCCCTCCGCCAACGGAATTCCTGATCTCTCGGAAAACCCCATTGCAGCAGGTCGGGCAGAATCAGGAACCGGAATGATTATGTCTCCTTTCACATCTTTGTACAGATCTGCCAGCTTCATCCCGAGTCTTTTTCTCGACTCATATACACTGATACCGTCAATAACTGAGCTCGGATGCGCAAAGTAGGTATACTCAAAAGCGCAATGAGCCGATCTCTCCCGCCGCTGAAAGGTTTTAGTGTCCATCCCACTTCGACTAAGGCACACGATCTCTCCCGGGGAGACATCTCTAACTAGCTCAGCACCCATAACCTCAAACGCGCAGCTCTCTGAGGCGATGAGGTACGACTTGCTACGCTGATGCCAACCAATGCAGAGTGGTCTGAAGCCCTTTGGGTCCCTAAATGCGAATATCTTTCCCTCGTTATCTATTACTAGAAAGCAATACGCTCCAATCAGTTCTTTGGCGAGTGATTCTATCGAGCGGTACCAATCCCAATTGTAAGCCTTCAATAGCTGAAGTAGTCTATAACCAGCGGCCATGGTATCACCACAGTTCGTAGGGAGAGTGAAATCTTCATTTACCTTTTTGGTGAGTGAGTCCAGTTCGCAAATCGTGCCGTTATGGGCTATTGAAAACTTCCGGTCAATCTGGAGGGGTTGAGCCAACTTGAGTGATGTTCCACCCACAGTCGAATAACGCACATGTCCTATCGCTAGTTTGCTTGGCATCCTATCCACCGCAGGGAGTGACTCTTCAAGATTGTCAGTGACCAATCCTCTTCGTTTGAAAGGTTTGGCATTAGGGATTGCAAGACCCCATGCTTCTTGCCCCCTGTGCTGCAATGCACGAAGGCCCATTACAACATGTGGAACGACGTCTACCTCCTTTTGGGAATAAGCGGCGAAGAGCCCACACTTCTCCTTCATCTTCAATGTCCCATTATTGAAGGAATCTTATCGTTCGATGTTTTTTCTAGGGTGTAAACGTCCTCGGAGAAGATCTCGTCACCGTTGTTGGTAAGCATAAGTTTGTTCCCCTCAACATTCCCAATTATCGAACATGGTATTTGATGATTCTTGGCAATGTTTGCAAGACCCTGATAATTGTCAGGATCCAATGTGACCACAAATCTAGATTGTGACTCGGAAAAGAGTAGATCGTCCCATCTCTTGCAATCTGAGAGTATCTTCTCAAGTTCGATGTGGGCTCCTATGCGCCCTGCGATGCACATCTTCGATATTGCCGCAATAAGCCCTCCTGACGAACAATCATCGATTGCATCGAGTAACCCAACTCTCACTGCGTCACCAACAAGCCTTTGAGCTCCCCGTTCTCTATCGAAATCTAGCTTGGGAGGAATTCCACCTGAGATTTCGTGGATGTACCGGTAGTATTCTGAACCTCCTAGCTCATTTTCGGTCAGTCCAACTAGAACAATCATGCGCCCGTTTCGAGTAAGTTTTCGAGATCTAATCTGACGTGCCCCCTTCAAGAGCCCGAGGACTGCAATGACTGGGGTTGGTTTAATTGCTCTATTTGTATCCGCGTCTTCATTATAGAAACTCACTTTCCCTCCCACGCATGGGAGATCAAAGAATCTGCAGTAAGCGGCTATGCCCTTGATGCTTTCAGACAATGTCCAGAAAACTTCGGGATCGCTCGGGTTTCCAAACTGTAAGTGGTCGACCAACGCTATCGGTTCGGCACCGACCGCAATGGTATTTCTAGCCGCCTCGGCGACCGTGCACATCGCTCCCTGCCTCGGGTTCCGATAGCAATGGTTCGGCCTTCCATCCAAGGAAATTGCGATAAATTTGTCATTAGTTATTCGAAGAACCGAGGCCCCCGAATCCCCGGGCTTGAGGACCGTGTGAAGGCCGACATCGTAGTCAAATTGCTCGTAGACCCATTTCTTGCTAGCGAGGTTAGGAGATGAGATAACCCTGATAACGGTCTCGTTAATATTCCTGGGAAGAGGGGGCTTTTCTATACTTCCTTCTGAATCAAGATATTTGGGCCGCTTTGAAGGCCAGAGTTGGAGTGGTGCACGTGCGGCAAGATCTACTGGTACGTCAGCCACTTTAGCCTCATTAACCCTAATGACAAGTCTCCTTGAACCTGTAACTTTGCCGATGATGGAGTATTGTATATGATACCTGCGGAATATCGCGGAGACCTCGCCTTTGAACTCATCCTTGACTACGAAAAGCATTCTCTCTTGAGACTCAGAGATAAGGATCTCAGCAGGACTCATTCCATCCTCTCTAACGTGAATCCGTGAGAGGTCGACGTCCAATCCAGAATGACCCTTATCCGCAATCTCCAATAGTGCGCATGCCAAGCCTCCTCCGCCTAGGTCTTTGAGTCCTCTTACGTAACCGTTCGAGTGAGCTTTGAGTGTGGCTTCAAGGATGATCTTCTTCGTCAGAGGATCAGGTATCTGAACGGCAGACCTTTCATCAGAGCCTGATGCTAGATCTCTTGAGGCAAAAGATGAACCATGAATTCCATCTCGTCCAGTCCTTCCTCCAACGAGTATCAAGATATCACCGGGGTGTGACGCCTCGGCTAGAACAACCTCTTTCCTCCTCCCTAGACCTAGGCAGACAACGTCGACAAGGCAATTCCTTTCATAGCTCTCGTCAAATTCGACTTCTCCTCCGATTGTCGGGACTCCGACACAGTTCCCATAATCTGCAATGCCTCTAACAACATTCTTGAAGAGCCACCTAGAGTGTGAACTTTTCTCTATGTCACCGAACCGCAGAGAGTCAAGTATTGCTATGGGTCTTGTTCCTACGCCAAGGATATCACGCAGAACTCCGCCAACTCCAGTAGCGGCTCCCCCGTACGGATCGATTGCCGACGGGTGGTTATGACTTTCTATGTGAATTGTGATGATCTGATTATTGTCGATGTCAAGGATGCCGGCGTCATACCCTGGACCAAGGATAACTCTCTTTCCCCTAGTCGGAAGCAAAGAGAGCAGTGATCGAGATGATTTGTAGCTGCAATGTTCTGACCACTGAGCGTCGAATATGGCGAGCTCGACATCGTTCGGCTCCCTCTTCATGCCATTCTCTATGGCTAGCAGTTCGTTTTTCGTCAAAGAGAACATCATTTTTTGCGCCATGAGCTCACCTCTTAAGAAGGACTTCCACGGAACGTAGCATTGATGTAAAGATTTGGAGGCCATGAGTGGTTCTGAAAGGGCTCAAGAGTGATTCAGATGCCCTCTCGGGGTGTGGCATTAGACCAACTATGTTCCCATCATGGTTCGAAACACCTGCTATGTTAGAGACCGAGCCGTTCGGATTCGAAGGCTCAGAAGGCTGACCACCCTCATCGACGTATTTGAAAATGATCTGTCCGTTCCTCTCCAGGGACGCTAGTAAATCGTCATCGGCGTAATATCTTCCCTCATTGTGGGCTATTGGCATCTTGAGAATAGTTCCATTCTCTGAGAACTTGGTGAATAAGCTGTTCCCCGCCTCTACTCTAACGTTTACCCATCGACAAACAAATCTGAGACCTGAATTTCTCAGCAGGGCACCGGGCAGAAGTCCAGATTCAACCAGGATTTGGAATCCGTTGCAAATCCCCAGAATGGGTTTTCCATCCTCACCTGCTTCTCTCAACTGCCCTAATGCAGGACTATGGGCGGCAATTACACCAGCTCTCAGGTTATCACCATATGAGAACCCCCCCGGGATTATGGCAGAATCGAAAGCATCCATTCTTAGATCTTCATGCCAGATAACTTGTACATCGGCTTTCAGCACGTCATTCAATATGTGGTACGTGTCTCGGTCACAATTAGTTCCAGGAAACTGGACGATTGCAACCTTCAGTTTATCCACCTGCTACCCGAACAGAACACGAACTCACGACAGGGTTGTAAAGACGAAGCGAGTCACACATTTCAACGACTTTGCTTTTTGCAATCTCGACATTCTCTGCCTCTATCTCCATGGCGAGGACTTTTCCGGTTCTTATAGATTTCACGGACTCGAATCCGTTGAGAATTGCCAAATCTTCCAGAATGCTTTCGCCCTCCGGATCACGAATTGCCGGCTTGTTTGTGATGAAAACATCAATTCTGAATCTTGGCAAGCCAGCCATTTTTAGCCTTTCAGTACAGTTTTGGGATTCAGATAGATATTAACGATTCGGTAGAAGAACCGGGGTAACGGATCAATTTTGGACTAACTCCCTAAGCTTCTTCAGGTTTCCAACGTCATCTCTCCGCCCATCGATAGGGGTTTCGATAATTGTTGGGACTTTTGAGAGAGGCTTCTGGTTCAAAAAGGCTCGTAATCCACCCTCACCAATTTGGCCCATTCCGAGATGCTCATGCCTATCCAAACCTTCTCCCAGGGATCCTTTCGAGTCATTAACGTGCACCGCCTTGAGAAAGTCTATCCCGATGATACTATGTAAAAGTTCGAGCGTGTGCCGGACGTCATATACAGTTCGAAGGTCATATCCTGCAGCAAATGCATGACATGTATCGAGGCATATTCCAATCCTTTCCTGTGGTTTGATTCTTCGGATCATTTCGCTTAGGTGTTCGAATGTTGATCCAACACTGTTTCTAGTTCCGGCTGTATTCTCGAGAAGGATTGTGGAACTTCCGCCTGACAGTTCAAGTGCTTTGTTGCAAGCGTCGACAACTCGCGCCATACCTCGCTTGATCCCACTCCCCAGATGACTTCCCACATGAGTGACGACGTAAGGTACGGCCAGTAGAGAACTTCGTCTCAATTCCTCTGTAAGGACCTCAACTGAACGATTATAGGTCTGATCAACTGGAGATGCGATGTTCGGAAGGTATGGCATGTGAATCAGAGGAAGCATCAGATTCGAAGAAGAGAGTTTCTTGCGAAAAAGTTGAATCGATTCCTCGGTCAAGGGGCTCTGCTGCCATCCTCTGGGATTTCTGGTAAATATTTGGAATGTATTGCATCCGAGCTTTAACGCCCGATCGACAGCCATGTCAATTGATCCACCGATAGATATATGCGCTCCTACAAGCACTAGGAATCACCTTTCCCGGATTCGAGTGAAACTACCCATCGGAATCGAGTGGTACTTTACGGCCTGAGAATGTTTATATCAACCTTCTGCCCGCTTTATGAGTTCGCGTATAGCTTGGCGGCGTCATATTTTAGCTAAGGGCGGAGCCCATGCAATGAGAATGTTGACCTCCAGATACGCTAACACAAATGGAGATTCAACGCTGCAAATTGAATCTGACGATCGTTATCTGCTCCCGAGATATTTAGCCGTACTACTCTAGACTCCGGTTGATCCTACCGGACCCGACTGCTATCGGATTGAGATTAAGCCATGCGAGTCATACGCCTTTCGTCTGTGAGAGGTGTGGCACACGGCTCAGTAACACGTTGCCAACCTACCCTGAAGACGCAAATAACCCCGGGAAACTGGGACTAATGTGTGATAGGTCATTTCTCCTGGAATGGGTTATGACTGAAAGGGTTGTGGAAGCATGTTTTCACAATTGCTCTAGGATGGGGCAGCGTCCGATCAGGTTGTTGGTGGGGTAACGGCCCACCAAGCCTGTAACCGGTGCGGGCTTTGAGAGAAGGAGCCCGGAGATGGACACTGAGACAAGGGTCCAGGCCCTACGGGGCGCAGCAGGCGCGAAAACTTTGCAATGTGCGAAAGCGCGACAAGGTTAATCCGAGTGCCGCCCGCTGAGGGCGGCTTTTCTTAGGTGTAAATGGTCTGAGGAATAAGGGGAGGGAAAGCCTGGTGTCAGCCGCCGCGGTAATACCAGCTCCCCGAGTGGTCGGGACGTTTATTGGGCCTAAAGCATCCGTAGCCCGCCCTGTTGGTCCCAGGTTAAATCCAATCGCTCAACGATTGGGCCGCATGGGATACCGCAGGGCTAGGAGGCGGGAGAGGCGGACGGTACTCCGCGGGTAGGGGTAAAATCCACTGATCCGCGGAAGACCACCAGTGGCGAAGGCGGTCCGCCAGAACGCGCTCGACGGTGAGGGATGAAAGCTGGGGGAGCAAACCGGATTAGATACCCGGGTAGTCCCAGCTGTAAACGATGCGAGCTAGGTGATGGAGTGGCTACGTGCCATTCCAGTGCCGCAGGGAAGCCGTTAAGCTCGCCGCCTGGGGAGTACGGTCGCAAGGCTGAAACTTAAAGGAATTGGCGGGGGAGCACCACAAGGGGTGAAGCCTGCGGTTCAATTGGAGTCAACGCCGGGAACCTTACCAGGAGCGACAGCAGGGTGAAGGTCAGGCTGAAGACCTTACCAGACGAGCTGAGAGGAGGTGCATGGCCGTCGTCAGCTCGTGCCGTGAGGCGTCCTGTTAAGTCAGGCAACGAGCGAGACCCTTGCCATTAATTGCTTCCATCGCCCGCAAGGGTGGCGGGGCTAGTTAGTGGGACTGCCGTCGCCAAGACGGAGGAAGGAAAGGGCCACGGCAGGTCAGTATGCCCCGAAACTCCTGGGCCACACGCGGGCTGCAATGGTAGGCACAATGGGTTCCGACCTCGAAAGGGGGAGGCAATCCCCAAATCCTACCTCAGTTGAGACTGAGGGCTGCAACCCGCCCTCACGAATCTGGAATCCCTAGTAACCGCGTGTCAACATCGCGCGGTGAATACGTCCCTGCTCCTTGCACACACCGCCCGTCGCTTCACCCGAGTTGGGTTTGGGCGAGGTGATGCCTTATTGACATCGTCGAACCTTGGCTCGACAAGGGGGGAGAAGTCGTAACAAGGTGGCCGTAGGGGAACCTGCGGCCGGATCACCTCCTTAGAAAGAAAGATTGGGAGTGGGTGCGGCTAAACTCGAAGTGAGTAGATAACGTCAGACTGCAATAGGTTTAGTAGATGCAACTCTCCAAATACCATGGAGAGTGAAGGGCGTAGCGGAAGAAATCCGCGATAATCGCCATGCATAGTTGCGCAAGCGAACGTTGGATGATCATCCGACGCGCAGACGCCGTTTGGTGGATGGCTTGGCTTGAGGGGCGATGAAGGGCGTGGCAAGCTGCGATAAGCCTCGGGTAGGTGCACGCGACCTTTGATCCGAGGATACCCGAATAGGACTTCCTAACAGAGATCCGTTTAGGACCTCTGTTGTTCCAGTTATGGAACGCGAAATCTCCGGAAGGAAACATCTGAGTAGGAGGGCGAAAAGAAATCAATTGAGATCCCCGTATTAGCAGCGAGCGAACTGGGGAGAGCCCAAACCGAATCCATTATGGTAACATAGTGGAGATGTGGGGTTCGCTATAGGCGCTTGCAGTCCACTTCTTTCAAGCCGAAATGGCATGGAAAGGCCTAACGTAGAAGGTGATATTCCTGTAGGTGGCGAGAGAAATGGATTGTGTCTATAGCAGAGTACCTGGCCTTGGCAGTGGCTAGGGAAGATGGGGGAAAGCAGCCTCCAAGGCTAAATACCTCTCAAGACCGATAGCGAAACAGTACCGTGAGGGAAAGCTGAAAAGAACCCTGAAAGGGGTGTGAAAAGCGCCTGAAACCAAACGGTTACAGACGTGTACTGCCCGAAAGGGACACTCTGCCTACCGATAGTCGCCTGCAAAGGTGGCTAGAGGAAAGCACCAGTCGCAGGGTGGTACATTCCGTCTCGAAACACGGGCCAGGGAGTTTATTGTCATGGCGAGCTTAAGAGTTTGAAGCTCGAATGCGAAGGGCAACCGACTTTCCGCAACCATGATTTTTCATGGCCAGGGAAGGGGTCTGAAAGGGCCTTTAGTCATGGCGATAAGACTAGAAACCGGACGATCGTGCCTTGAGTAGGATGAAGCCCGGGGAAACCTGGGTGGAGGTCCATAAGGGTCCTGACGTGCAATTCGGTCCCCTGACTCGAGGCAAGGGGCCAAAAGCCAATCTAGTCCGGTGATAGCTAGTTCCCACCGAAGTAGATCTGAGTCTAGCCTGGGTGGACATGGCTGGCGCTGTAGAGCACTGATGGGAAGACAAGGGTCCGAAAGGTCCCACCTTCCTTTCAAACTCCGAATGTACCAGCATGGTAGAAACCCAGAGACGGGTTTATGTGGGGTAAGCCTCATAACCGAGAGGGGAGCAACCCAGACTAGAGTTAAGGCCCCCAAATGTCGGCTAAGTGTCAAACAAAAGAGCGTCCTTGAGCAAAGACAGCAGGAAGGTAGGCTTAGAACCAGCCACCCTTCAAAGAGTGCGTAACAGCTCACCTGCCGAGCTCGGGGGCCTCGAAAATGGACGGGGCTCAAGTCGACTGCCGATACTCTAGACCACGAGTAAGATCGTGTGTGGTAGGTGGGCGTAGTGGGTGGAGAGAAATAGGGTCGTGAGATCCTATGGACCGCCCTCTATTGCAGATCCTGGCGGTAGTAGCAGCGTAGTCGGGTGAGAATCCTGATCACCGAAAGGGCAAGGTTTTCCTGGCAACGCGTCATCGGCCAGGAGTAAGCCGGTCCTAAGTGCAACCCCAACGGAGTTGCGCGAACCAGGGAAACGGGTTAATATTCCCGTGCCTTTGCAAGTCCAGGTGATCTTAGATCACACATCTGGAAGTGGGAGCTTCAAGATAAGGAGAACAGGGTTGTCGCCCTGTCTAATCTTTCGAGATTGGGGGAGTGTCGTAATGACGAGAACCTGATCGAGAAGAGAATGGCCAGCTATTGGGCTGGTTCTCCCGATTCTAGGAGACATTGAAGACTCTTCCAGAGAGGCCTTGTAAAGTCCGTACCGAGATCCGACACTGGTGTCCCTAGGTGAGAAGCCTAAGGTGTATCGGGTACAAAGTAGGCAAGGGAATTCGGCAAATTAGCCCCGTAACTTAGGGATAAGGGGTGCCTGCAGTCCTTACGAGGAGTAGGGACAGCAGGTCTCAGTAACAAGGGGGTCTCGACTGTTTACTAAAAACACAGGAGGCTGCTAGCCCGCAAGGGTGTGTATAGCCTCTGAATCTTGGCCAGTGGTGGTACCTAAAACTCAGGTTCAACTGAGCTAAGGGCCGCTTAACGCCGGGAGTAACTCTGACTCTCTTAAGGTAGCCAAATGCCTTGTCGGGTAAGTTCCGACGTGCATGAATAGATCAACGAGGGCCCCGCTGTCCCTGTCTGCAACCCGGTGAACCCACATTAGGTGGACGAACAGTCCACCATCTTCCATCGGGAAGAGAAGTCCCTGTGGAGCTTTACTGCAGCTTGTTGTTGCGATGCGACTGTAATTGCAGAGAGTAGCCGGGAGCCGTTATGCATGCATCTTCGGGTGCATGATAGGCGCAAGTGTAACACCGGTCTCTTACGGGTGCGTCGCTAACCTCATATGAGGGACATCGGCAGGTGGGCAGTTCGGCTGGGGCGGCACCCCCTTGAAAGGATATCGAGGGGGCCCAAAGGTTGGCTCAGGTGGGTCAGAAATCCACCTTCGAGGGCAAGGCCAAAAGCCAGCCTGACAGGATTCTGAAAAGCAAAGAATTCTGAGGCGAAAGCCTGGCCTAGCGATCCTCCATGTCCCCACTGTTGGGGGCTGGAGGTGACAGAAAAGTTACCCCAGGGGTAACAGGCTCGTCGCGGGCGAGAGCTCCGATCGACCCCGCGGTTTGGTACCTCGATGTCGGCTCTTCCCATCCTGGTCCTGCAGCAGGGGCCAAGGGTGGGGCTGCTCGCCCATTAAAGGGGAACGTGAGCTGGGTTTAGACCGTCGTGAGACAGGTCGGTCTCTATCTGATGGAAGCGGAGGTTGTTTGAGGGGAAGTTGCCCTCAGTACGAGAGGAACGGGGCAACGCGGCCTCTGGACTACCGGTTGTTCGATAGAGCACCGCCGGGCATCTAAGCCGCCGAGGATAAGAGCTGAAAGCATCTAAGCTCGAAGCCTCTCCCGAGAAGAGACAACCATCCATGTTCAGCCTCCTTCGGGAAGCTGACTTGGACGAGAGCCGTCATAGAAGATGACGTTGATGGGGTGGGGGTGTAAGCTGGAAGGCTTCGGCCGACCAGTTCAGCCCGCCACTACCAATCGCTCAAGGCGTCGGGATATATGATCATCCAACGGCAGCGTAAAGACTATGCATGGCGAACTATTGCCCTATTTTGAGGATCTAAACTTGTTGGGAATGCGTCCATTCATTCCGGTTCATTCCGGTTCATTCCGGTTCATTCCGGTTCATTCTCTGCATTCTATAAGAATCCTTTTCGGCTAAGACTTACACGCTTCGCTTCCTAAACTAACCTATGCACAATGACATAAGAAGAAAAATTATTAATTTTATTAGGAGGGAATCGGTTAGAGGGAGGATTCCGTCTGTTGCTCGACTGATTAAGAAGGTAAAAATAAACCGGAAGAGGTTTTATGAACTATTCCCGGACGGGATAGCTCAGGCCTATAAGCAAGCAGGGGCGGCACCTCCTAAGGCTCGGATAAAGGTCGGTAAGGATCTAAAGTTGAGCAGAGTCTCGTCGAGGGTTCGGGGAGATGAGTTAAGTTCGAAGGAGATCCAGTTTGAGAGAGAGAAGAAGGCTTATTCTAAGAGATTGAATGGATTATATCGTCAAGCCCGGGCTGACCCTCTACTGGTTCCGCTCTACGCAAGAGAGATCGTTCCAAACGAGAATCCAGAACTCTGGAGAAGGTTTCTTCTACTGAGCTCAAGAGACATTATACGTGCATACAGAGAATCTGTTGAGTTGAACGGGATCTATCTTGGTTCGTTAAAAATAGAGATTGCTCAAGGCAACCAAGTGAAAGATACCTATAAAAAATTTATAGGGTATGTGCTACGAATAACCAATCTCTGGGTCATCGAAGCTATTCGACAACGTCGAGGCAGGCAAGCCGAACCTACTACGGATAGTGGGATATGTCCGAACTGTGGATATACGTATCAAAGCATCGGCGTGGTTGTTAAGTGTTCAGGTTGTAAGGGGACCCCACTCTGCATGGGATGTGGGAGCTTGTTTGACGTAGTTGATATGAGGAGTCATCTCTATGAATGCCGAGGATGCGGACTAAGAGGATGGTTTGACAACCTGTTATCAGAACCCAAGCCAGTTTACGATTTATTGCGTAATTTTAGATAGAGCCTTTCCGCGTCGAGGTCGTCCTTTATCACCGCGGCGCAATCGGTCCTCTGCGACCTGGCAATATTCTTCTGAGATGTCAATATGGATGAACTTCCGATTTGTTCGATCAGCCACGACCGCAACCGTACCGGTCCCGCCGAACATATCCAAAACGATATTTCGCTTGAATGTGTAGAACTTGATCAACCGATAGATCAGCTCTTCGGGAAACGGGGCAGGGTGACCGCTCCTGCGAGTTTCTGGAGGGATATACCAATGACCGTCTGAGATGTCTTGGAATTCTTTCCCTTGTATGTCGATTTCATCTTTGCTTCCATCGAGAGTCCAAGAGTCTTTTGAGAAGATGAATACATATTCCCAAGAAGGCAGGATGTGAGGGTTTCGAGGACTACGCCAGCTCCCCCAGGCGGTACGCTTGTAGATGGTCTGTTTATACCAAAGGATCTCTGTGCGGAATATCAGCCCTATAGCTCTTAATTGATTCGCGAGATCATGATGAATGGGGGTAAAGTCCGCTATTCCAGTTGGGGCGATATTGAGAGCGAACCTTCCTCCATGTACGAGGACTCTCTTTGTCTCTATCCATACCTTGTTTAGCCACTTTAGATATTCATCATAGTCCATTCGGTCATTGTGGTCGGAATACTCCTTTCCGACATTATATGGCGGAGATGTTACCGCTAGATGGATTGAGTTATCCGGAATATTCTTCATTATCTCTAAACAGTCTCCTTTCGTGATCCTACCTACCAAGGCCTTGAGCGTCAATTGCGATCATTTATTGTTGCGGATCTTAAAAGACTATTCGACCACAGGGGAAATGAAGAACTACTAAATATTAGGTCCCAAGTGAATAAATGGCTGTTGAATATCCATCGTTTCAAGATCCTCTTCTGGATTGTTGGGTTAGCTATAATGGTATCGAGCCCCCATCGCTCCCTAGCCCAGTCACCTTTTTCAAGTTGGGAGCATCCTGCTTATGATGAGTGGAACACCGGCTTCAGTCCTCAAACCTCAATTACGCGAGATAATGTCGATCTACTTGAGCTTAAGTGGATCTATCACTTTAGAGATTCGCCAGAACTCTTTGGCGCAGTACCTCCCGAGGGGATTCAGACGACGCCCCTAATCTTTCAGGGAATAGTCTACATTGCCTCGGGATATAACGAGCTTCTTGCAATCGAGGCATCCACTGGGAAGGAGCTCTGGTCCTTCCGACCTGATCTCGCATCCTACGGCGATGCGAGTTTTTGGCCAAAACGGCTCGCAACGAGATCTCTTTCTATTCATTCAGGATCGATATACATGCAAACAAGCGAGTGTTCGATCTATGGTTTCGGACTCACAACAGGTGAGGTGAATTTCTTGTTGCCTAGAACATGCGATCAGATTCCCGGAAATTCCGGTCTCTATTTTGCTACTTTTGCTCCAACCTTCTTCGATAACCTCCTGATCACCAGGGCCCAAGGGAATGCCTTTGGAGGCCGTGGGTTTGTATCTGCTTACGATTTGACCACAAAGGAATTGGTCTGGCAATGGTTGTCTGTGCCCCCAGAAGGCGGAGATCCGAACTGGGGAATAAGTGAGGCAGACAAAGGAAATATCGCTCCATTCAAGGGTGATTGGGGTGACTCCGATTTAATCGGAGGAGGAACATCTTGGGGATTGATTGCAATCGATAGCGAGGCGGGGAAGATCTTCCTCCTTACCGGAGAACCAGCAAACCAATTCGATGCCGCCCTACGACCGGGTCCGAATCTCTTCAGCAACTCAATAGTTGCATTGGATGCAAGAACTGGAGAAATGGTCATGTCTTACGAGCTTGGACCGCATAGCAGAGAAAACCACGATGCAGGATTGAAAGTAATCATGGCCCAAATAGATCAAGGAGGAGTAAATAGGAAAGTCGTGATAGCTGCAACAAAGAGTAATTTTGTATATGTGCTCGACGCCGAAACGGGAGAACAAGTTTTCGAGCCGACTCACATAGGGCCGCCAAACTTCAATACAATCAACC
>SDBV01001435.1_pt1 | contig 36000 bp, 32 predicted proteins | sample 2277081 | NCBI WGS metagenome assembly SDBV01 (sample SAMN10402039, study PRJNA504765) | marine sediment metagenome | isolation source: marine sediment core GS10_PC15, 223 cmbsf | place: Arctic Ocean: Southern Knipovich Ridge | collected 2010 | reverse complement strand
AGCTTCCTGCCGGAACCGAACAATTTGGCCCAAAATACCTCAAGCAGTTTGCCGGATTACGATCCAGATAAGACCTATGTTTTTCTCTCATTTTCGCAGGGAGATGCGTTGCATTTCTGTCAAAAAGAAAATGTCCGACAAATGATGGCAGTAAGTGAAACAGACCCGAACTACCTTGTGCGAGAAAGAGTTCCATTTGGTCTGATGCATTCAACTATTCAATATGGCATTCAATCAAATGTTCCGAAAAATTTATACAGTTTAATGACTACTAAGCAGTTTTTCACGGCCAAGGGTTATGGATACGTTAATCCCACAGCCTTAAACGAGAACGGCCATCTTGACGGGCACCTTGTAAAATCACGCGAATACATGGATAATATGGATATTGATGATTTTATGCTTAATGATTCAGAGACCGAGAGCGACTCCTCACATACTGTGATCAAAAAAATATGTCAGCAACTGCAGCCTCGATCAATAATTTCGAAACATCAACTGGACACCAGTTCTAGTGAAGATGATGCTCCTGAAAGCTTTTATGGTGTGCCCGTATTTGGCGATCCTGTTTTCTGTCGCAGAGATGTTAACAAAGACCTTCTTTTGAACGATACAATTACCGCTATTACTGCATCGGCAGCAAGTCGACAGTTTTTCTATGTTTTCTTTCAGCATACGCTTGATGCCAACGATATCGAGGATGTGTACGACGAACTGGTGCAGGATGCGAACTTTGTTATTTTGAATCCTGATGAGTTTATCCGGTTATATCTGGATATTACTCCAATTTATCCGAGTGACGATGCTTGGGCAAATGAGAATGCCCCGACTACTAATTACGGTGATCATGCCGCATTACGTATAAGGGGTTCTGGCAGCAGCAAAGAGATTATTTCTTATTTAAAATTTTATGTCAACACTGAAGATACAATTACTTCGGCCAAACTAAAACTCAGAGCCGAAGACAAAGCTATTGAGAATTGTACTGTTTATGCTGTCAATGACGTTTCATGGGAGGAAAGTACTCTTAGTTGGAACAATAAGCCCGCGGTAGGGTTGTCACTGGATTCTGTCACCAGTGTTTCTATTGGTGCGTGGACTGAGTTAGATGTAATTTCCCATATAAATTCCAATGGCGCCTTTTCTCTTGCGTTAAAAACTACTATTGATGCTGCTGGCAGGGATTGGTACAGCAATGATACAACTTCAAAGCCGGAGCTTATATTGACAACAGAAGCGCCTGCTGAACCAGGCAAGGCTAGTAATCCAAACCCTGCGGACTCCTCCAATAGCGTATCGATAACCGCTGATCTTAGCTGGACAGCAGCTTCCGGCGCCGATAATTATGATGTCTATTTCGGCACAACTTCACCGGGCACGTTCCAGGGTAACCAGACGGGTCTGACATTTGACCCCGGTACGATGAGCGCAACTACTACGTACTATTGGCGAATTGATCCAAATAATGCAGTTGGCAAAACGACAGGCGATATCTGGAGTTTCACTACAGCAGATGCTGAGCCTGTTACGCTTGAGTTTAATCCTTCCGATGATGCTTTTGCAAGCCAAGCTAATGCAACTACGAACTATGGAAGCCATACTGCTTTAAGAGTTAGAGACAGCGGCAGCAACAAGGAAATTCACTCATTCCTGAAGTTTACGGTAAGTGGTATCAGCGGTACTGTTAGCTCCGTTAAATTGAAATTGCGGGTCGAAGGTAAAGATATTGAAGACTGTAGCGTCTATGCTGTAAATGACACTTCCTGGTCGGAAGGTACAGTAACCTGGAACACTAAACCTTCAATGGGCTCGTCATTGGATTCGGTTACAAATGTTTCTTCCGGAAGCTGGGTTGAGTTTGATGTGAGCGGCCACATAGATACGAACGGCACCTTCTCTTTGGGCCTCAAAACCAATACTAATAAAGCAGGCAGGGATTGGTACAGTGAAGAAAGTGCAAGTGATCCGGTTCTGGAAGTAATCTATCAGCCGTGAGATTGCTCATCATTTTAAATGAATAAAATTAAAAAGGGACGCCAAAAACAGGCGTCCCTTTTTTTCTATAACACAACATGAGTTTAAAATTCATAGAAGAACTGGAAGTAAAAAATCCGGGGTATTTCGTCAGTCACATCTCTGTCACCTTCATAGTGTGTTTGATCCGTAAGGTTAGTTGCACCGATAGCGATTTCTGCGCTATCATTCCACAGTTTTTTCCCTAACCGCACATCAAGCCTGAAGAACGGGTCTATTCTGTTACTCTGCGGGCTAAAATGCGTGTCATACCAATATAATTGTGTGTTCAATGTAGTGGTTTCATCCAGATAGAATCGGTTTGTCAATCCTACTTTGTGCTGTGGAGGTGTGAATACAATTAACGTACCTGTAGATTGTTGGTTCAGCATATTCTCTTTTGTTATATGCTCGTAAGCATGAAAACCTCGAATAAGCCACCAGTTACAAGGCTTGTAGTCAATCGCAGTCTCAACTCCATAACTTGTCGTATCAAGAGAATTTTCCCAATAATTTACAGAACCAGATTTCCTTTTGCCAATTAAATCCTTATGTTTGTTAAGAAATCCTTCGACATTCAGTTCCAGATTTTCTCGCATCATTCCACGATAGCCGATCTCATACGAAACGAGTCTTTCATTCCTAAGTGAATTCAGGCCTACAGATTTCAACGCATTGTTGTGATTTCTCAAATTTTGAAATTCTTCCTGGAACAAAGGCCTTCTGAAAGACCGTGCGACTCCAGCCCTTAAGAAATGCTTCGGTGCAACTTCCCAAACCAGCGCAATTCTTCCCGCCCAGTCATAATGAGTTAATTCGTTGTGATGTTGCCTCGTACCTATTGTCAGCCACAGGTTATCACGCAAGGTAATTTCATCTTCGATAAAGATGCTGGCCTGGTCATTATGAGCGCCATCTGGATTTGTTACGTCATAATAAGTACCTCCCCACGAACGAAAAGAGTCGCGGGTATAGTCAGCACCCCAAACTATACTGTGAATATCGCTTACAAAGCTGTGTTCCGCTTCTATCATATCTTCGCGAGTTCGAAGGTTATATCTATCCATAAGCCGTCTGTAAAAATTCTCACTCCAGCGGATTTTCAGAGTGCTTTCTTCATCGAGTTGTTTTGACCAGAGCAAATTCATATACTGTATTGAATCATGCTGTGTTGGTCGTGTAGAGCTAAGTTCGGTTGAAGTATGCTTGTGCCCTCCAGAGAAAGTAAGAGTAGTATCATCACTTAGCCTCACATCTCCCCAGCCGGATGCCTGGAACGCCCGAAACCTGTCTTCGATTTCCTTACCATGGTTACTTCCGAGTCCCCTGTTGTGGAACGCTCCTGTCGTACCCCGCCAGTACAGCCTGCCGTCACTGCCGCCTAGACGTAAAAATCCCTCCTGTGTTGAACGATTTCCAAATCCGCCGTAAATTGTTCCACCCTGTGTATCAGCGGCTTTTTTGCTAATAATATTAATCACACCGTTCATCGCATTAACGCCCCAGACAACACCACCCGAGCCGCGGATCACTTCGATCCGCTCGATATTGTCCAGAAATATGGGTAGAAACTGAAAGCTTACGCCCCCCCTAAAGGGATTATATATAGGCATGCCATCCAGCAGGATCTGCAGTCTTTGTGATTCAGCCTTGGCAAACCCCCGGGCGCTTACGGCATAAGTGAATCCTGCCTGCTGAGCTACATCCATACCTGGCACTAACCGCATCAGGTCAGCCAGAGTAGTTACACCTGCCTGGCGAATGTCTTCTGCGGTGATAACATACATCGCGCTGGTAGCTCGGTTCAATGGCTGAGGTCGGCGCGCAGAAGAGGTAATGATAATCTCGCCTGGGTCAAAAAACATTAATAGCTGTTCTTCTTTCGCCTTTTCAAGCCTTTTAGTCAACTCATCCTGCGAACCTGCATCTGCAATCGCAGGCGAAGTTGTAAAAAACATTGTCAAAATAAACACCACGATTGACAGAGTGGACTTTGAAAAATTATTTGTTATGATGGAGTTAGAAGTAGCCGGCTGTGATTTCTCAAACATGACTTTCCCTTTAATTACTGGTCGCTATTTTTGTTCAGAGCAACTTATAAAGCTGGAAACTTTTTGAAATCTGCAAACCTTTTGTATTATAGTATTTATCGGAATTTTACAGAATTTACCTTCATACAAAATCCAACCCAAAATTAATAAAGCAAATCTCCGAATCAAAGAAAGCACAAAACCCTTGGAAATAGTTCGCCATGGCCTCAATATATTTCGGAACAGGACAGCTGTTATCAATACTGATAATGCGGGTTTTCTTTGTTTGATAGCGAGTTTGCTCTACGAGTTGTCTCAAATTTAAGTCTTTTCCGATCTTTTGGATAATGCCCTTAAGTATCTTGACAAAAATCGCCCCAGCGTAATAAATATTTATGGGAGACGTCAAGACGACCAGGCGATATATTGTATGGAAGATAATGGGATAGGGATTGAACCTGACCATCGGGAAAAAATCTGTGAAATATTCCACAGGCTGGGGCCCGAATCCGAATAAGACCAAAGCTTGGGGTTGAATATTGTTTGCAGAATTATTGATAGACATAATGGTAAGGTGCAGGTAGAATCAACACTTGGAAGAGGCAGCACCTTCTATGTCTCTATCCCTGCTGAAGTCTAAGAAACTTTAAAGAGATAACCTGTATTGAAAAAAGAAACAATAATTCTCATAACGGCAAAAAGCCGAGAATGCCGGACACTGATAACAAATGGCCTGATTAAGTCTGGTATGGCAAAAAGCATCATTCCTTTTAACGATGGACAGGAATTGCTGGATTTTCTTTTTATGAAATCCAATGCAGCAAAACGGGTTTCGGGGCAATCTTATTTTCTTATAATGGATATAGAGCTTGGCAAAATCGCAGGGCCTGAGGTGTTGGAACAGATAAAACAGGATGCCGAACTGAAAAAAATCCCCGTGGTGATGTTTGGCTCTGGCAATAGCGCAGAGCAGATAGAGAAATGCCAAACAACCGGCTGCAGTATTTATATCCACAGACGAACCGATGATGAAGATTTTATCGAGTCTATGACAAAGCTCGGCCTTTTCCTTTCTATTGTGCAGGCTCCTGAAGTTAATGGTAGTGAATAAAAAAAAAGAACAGGAATGCTATGAAAGACGATGCTGTTATTCTTATCGCTGAAGACGATTTTGGCCATTTTGCACTGGTCAAAAAAAATCTCTGGCGATCATGCGTTCGAAACGATATCCTTCACTTCAAAGATGGACAGGAGATACTTGATTTTCTTTTTAAACATACAGATGGACTTAGTAGAAGCCCCCAAACACCATATCTGGTGCTGCTGGATATAAGGATGCCGAAAGTAGATGGCATTGAGGTTCTCCGACAGATTAAAGCCAACGAGCATTTGTGTAAGATTCCGGTGATAATGCTCACAACAACCGATGACCCGTTGGAAGTGGCGCGTTGCCACGAAGCCGGATGCAGCTTTTATATAGTTAAACCCGCCATCTATAGCGATTTTATGCAGTCCGTCGAGCAGTTAGGTTTTTTCCTGTCAATGCCATGCGTCGAAGTACCAGCCATCGAATAAATCCGACCCACAAAATTTGCCGCTTCTTGAATTTCCTCCTCAACATAACCCCATCCAAATCAGGCAGCTAAAGAAAAACAGAGCGGATTATTGCCAACAGAATAATGCTCAAAATGGCTAAAATAGTTCGTATGGTTGTTTTTCGAATAGTAGAAAGGTGAACAGCAGACCGCTATGATAAATCGGGGCTTTGTTGACCTTCGGTCATTGGAGAAGGGATTCGCTTCGCGGCTCTCCGCTTTGCTCCGTGTCAAACCCCCGTGATGACACTTCGTGTCATGGGCGTTCTTCATCCCCCCTAACGGAGGAGGAGGGATTCGAACCCCCGGTACCTTTCGGTACAACGGTTTTCAAGACCGTCGCCTTAAGCCGCTCGGCCACTCCTCCCGTTAGAGAAACCGTGATATTCGGCGTTGACACAAACTTATATAAATCAGCGGGACTTTGCAAGAACATTTCAGCAAAACAATATTCTTCCACCATCGATTAGGAAAAGGTACTAATAAAACTATTAATCGCATTCGATTTGATAACACTGGTCAAATCTTATTTATCTGTACCGTCATAGGCCAGCCTGAATAAATATTATCGAATGATTGTTCTTGTATTGAGATATTATCATCGAAATTGTAGCGAGTGATCACGCCTGATTGCGGTCGGTCCAGGATGCGTTGAACTTCCTTCCGGTTTAAGTTGAAAGAAGCTGGGACTTCCTGCGGGCCGGACTGTTTAAGCAGGTTTTCCAACTGACCCAATTGCTGCTCAGTCAAATTCAACTCCACAATGGTTTTTAAATCGTCGTTGCAAGGCTGGCAACTTTCAATATGAACTGTAATTGGAGTTGGTATTCTAATGGGGCAGATAGAATCGGAAAGACTTATAAAAAATAGTTTTGCAATGCCGCAGGTCACGGGCGCGTTTACGTAAGAAAAGTGAAGTTTAAGCTTCTTAATTAATACAAGAAGTTGGGTTTTCTTGGCGGATAAGTCATTACGATCGAAAATTATATTTCGAAGTCTGTTGATTTGAAATTTGCAATAGCTGCATTGAGAAATGTGAGAAAGTATATTTTTAGGAATGTTGCTTTCGGCGTCATGATATAAAAAATCATAAAAATATAAAGCGGCGCAATGACAAGTTGGACTCGAATAACTTTTCATGGGATTACCTCCCAATAAAAGTAATTATTTTGTTAAGTCGATATATTTAGATAAATCGACATCATTATTTAATCGGATTTGTTTATAAGGTTCCTTATTTTCTTAAGTCCCACCGAAATATATCTGCCAATATATTTTGATTTGATATCAATTTTTTCATCTGTCCTGATATTTAAAAAGTCTCGTCCAAAGTGCAAATTTGCCGCTTCGTCGCTTTTAAGGTTGAAGTTGGCCTGTTCAGCGTATCGCCCAATCCTTGCACGGCAGTTTTTCTCCGCGTGAATCGAATTAAGAATGTCCCTGGTAATGGCTCGATAAAGATAGCATTTGATTTCCGGTATATTCTCAGGTATTGGCTTGGAGGCAAGGGTAAGAAAAAAATCCTGAAACAAATCTTCTGTTTCCATCTCGTCGCGGGCGAAGGAACGGATAACTCCAAAGATGAAATCTCCATACTGATTGAAAACATCAGACGCACCAGCTACATTTGAAAAAAACTCCAGGCCAGTCGTATTACGAAATTCCATTTATACTCTCCAGTTTTACAACGTCACTGAAATGACAAAAATACTTGATACCTCTACCTTGAAAGGTATGGCCACAGATTATATGGGCAGGGGGATTTTCAACAGATTTTTTACAGCCAAGTGACAGAAGTATGTCACTGCAGGTAAAAAAAACTAAAAACTTCCATACACAAAGTTTATACACTGCATGCAAAGGTCAATATACTCACGCGAAGCTGTTTTTGAATCTTGACACGAAGATTTCAAGAAATCACTTTCCAGTGAACCCGGCGGCAGGCAGGGGTCAGAAGAAATGATCCTCCGATGATTCTTGACCTGTCCGCAACGGGTTCACGACGAGCCAATTCCTCCAAAGGATTAAGTAATGTTTGACATTATCGGGCCATCGATACAAACAAGTCAGCATTGGCCTGTTTTTCTTGACTATTTGGATGTTATGTGCGATAATAGTAGATAGAAAGGCGTTTTCAGCGGGGGATTGACAATGCGTCTTATTGTAAAACGGGGCGGAAATCCCGTTACCGAACTTCGGTTCACGAAGGGACCAATTTACATAGGAAGGCAGATTGGAAGTCAGGTTTTTCTGCCCGACAGAGCCGTCTCGCGCCAGCATGCCGTCATCTACAGTACCACCGAAGGCAAATGGATTATCGAAGACCTCGATTCGGCAAACAAAACCTATCTAAATAATGACGCCATACACAAATCCTCTATAAATGAACGCGATATAATTCGCATAGCTGATTTCAACATCGAGATTCTTTTCGAGTCAGAACCAGGCCAAAAAACACAAGCTATCAGCCTCGCGGACACCCTGACATCAGCTTTGCATGAGCCACAAATAACAATTCGCGAAATAAATACTTCCGATGCGGCTCTTATACAGATGCCTGCAAGAAGAACTAAGGATTTTTACCAGGCCTGTCGCGAAATCCATAAAGCAAAAAACGAAGCCAAACTGCTTTCAGCTTTACTCGATCTGATGCTGAGGCAACTCCGTGCCTTTCATGTCTGGGGGCTTTTAAGGGCAGAGCCTTCAGGCCCAACAATATGCCAGGCAGGAAGAAAACTCAATCGACAAAGTATCAACATCGAGGATTTACCTCTCAGGGGCAGGATTGATCTTGCCATGGAAAAAAATCAGTACATGCTCATCCCACGTATGCCAATGCAGACCGGAGCCGAGAGAATCCGCTCGGCAATTATTACCCCTGTCTTGACACAGAAAAAGTGCCTCGGCGTGCTATATGTCGACAACGCTCTCGAACACGAACATTACAGCATGGCTGATTTGGATTATCTGATGATGGTCTCGATACAGGTCGCAGCGGTTCTGGAAAATAAAAAGTAATACCAACCAGTCTCTGCAAAAGCCAATGCGAGCGAGAGGAGTCGAACCTCCACATCCCGAAGGACACAAGGACCTAAACCTTGCGCGTCTGCCAGTTCCGCCACGCTCGCGAATTTCACTTAACTTATTCTTCCTGCTTTTGCGATATCTTCTCAATCCTTTTTTCAGCGGTCTGCAAAATTCCCCTGCAGTGCTTGATCAAAGCCATCCCTTTTTCATACTGCTCGATGCTGGTCTCTAATGATATCTGGCCCTGCTCGATTTTTCCCACAATCTCACTAAGCCGCTTTATCGCTTCTTCAAAACCTAATTTTCCCAGATCATCTTTTTGTTTTTTCTCAGCCATTCTAAATCCCTAATTCCTTTGGTCCTTATTTTGCTTTTTTATCACCTGACTTTCAATCATTTTTTTCCTGGCAAGTTCAGTTATTACAAAATCACCGACCCGAACGTCCTCAGGCTTGGCAACGACTTTTCCCGTCCTGCGATTGGTGGTTATGCTGTAGCCTCTGTTCAAAACCGACCTCGGGTCGAGCCCCGCCAGCCGATTCTGTCTTGCTGTAACTTTAAGCAGAGATTTATTAATCATCGCCTGCATAGCAGAGTTGATAGAATTTTTCAGCTCACCGAGTGAAACCATCTTCCGCCCCAAAAGCCTGTGCGGCTCGATTTTTGTTACCTGCTCATAGCTTTTGTATAACCATTCACGTCTCTCAGCCAGAAACTCTCTTACAGCATCTACTACATTGCCAGTTTCTTCATCCAACTGCTGCTGGCGAGAGTTAAGGCATAAAGTTATGTTATTATTCATACTGCTTTGGTAATTTTCCAAATCGCTTAAGACCTTCTTCACATCGGGAACTGCAATTACTCCTGCCTTGGTCGGCGTAGCTGCACGCATATCGGCGACTAAATCTGCAATCGTAACATCAACTTCATGGCCGACCGCGCTAATCACCGGTATCTTCGATGCGAATATCGCCCGCGCCAAAACCTCCTCATTAAACGCCCACAGATCCTCCGGCGACCCGCCGCCTCTGCCCACAATTAACACATCCAGCTTAAGCTCTTTATTGCGCCTGTTAACATCTTTTATCGCAGCGGCAATTTTCTCAGCAGCACCTTCGCCCTGCACCGGCACCGGATACAAAACCAGCCTCGCCACCGGCCAGCGATCACCAATGCTGTCAGCTATATCATGCACCGCCGCCCCCGTCTCGCTGGTCACTATCCCTATCCGCTCGGGATACGCAGGCAGCGGCTTTTTATACCGCTCCTCGAAAAGCCCCTCCGCTTCGAGCTTTTTCACCATCTGCTCGAACGCTAGCTGCAAAGCCCCAACTCCCGCCGGCTCAAGTGAATCAACATAAAACTGATACTTCCCCCCAGCCGTGTAAACATCGACAAAACCTGTAGCGACAACCGCCATGCCGTTTTCCACGGCAAATTTCAATTTGCTAACGCTATTCCTCCACATCACACACGGCAGCTGGGCGTTTTCATCTTTCAAAGCAAAATAGCAATGCCCGCTCTGATGGATCTTCCAGCCGGTCACTTCGCCCGTTATCGACAACTGGCCAGGCAGATTATTCTCCAAAACCGCCTTGATAACGGTATTGATTTGACTGACCGTATAAATTTTCGCCTGTTTATTGACCATTCCACCAGCGATTATATGCCCTAAACCGCAAATCATCAATTCCCATTTAACTAAGCTGCCTGTAAAAAGTTTTTAGACATTCCAGGATTATTGCTTCAGTGAATTTCCCTATCTGGCTATATACTTCAGCTAAGGTAAACACTAATTTAGAGCATTTTTAGCTTGATTTTGCAAGGCTGTTATGGTAATCTACTAATCACTGCGTATTCAACTATACGTAACTACAGTTTGGGGAATAGTAAAATGAAGAGATTTTTAGCTTTGGTTCTTGTCCTTGCTCTAACTTCAATGGCTTATGCTGTTCCAGCACCGCTTTTGAGCATTTATGTCAATGGTCAGGATGTTGACTCTCTTTGGATTGCACCGAGTGATACTCTTACTATCGGAGTCCATTCTGATGGTGCAGATGGCGGAGTAAATGGTCAGTACTCCGGTGCTTTGGTCATTAATGCTTTTGGCACCGATACAGGCATGGGTTCGTGGACGAGCGGGCCCGTTATTTACAACACACCCCCAATATACATCACCGAAAATGCCTTAACCGGAGGCCCCGGTGGTGTGGGTATTATATCTGGCCGAGCAGCCGTTTTTTATGCCACCAGTGATGTAATTGATGATTACGTAGAGAGCGGTATTGGCTTCGAATTTGAGTACCATGCTGATGATGGAGGCAATGTGACCATTTCACTCTTTGATGATATCTGGGGAATTGTTGATACGCTGACCATTTCTCAGGGAGGGGGTATTCCCGAGCCGATGACCATTGCTTTACTCGGTTTTGGCGGCCTGTTCCTGCGTCGTCGCAAATAAGATTCCCCTACGGGCAGCTTTAAAAAGGCACAAAAACAAAAAGGGCTGCGAGATTAGATTTTGACAGTTATACTTAAACTGCGATGCCAAGGCGGCAAGTGATTGGAAATGGTTTTCTAAAAATCGTTAAAGGCTTCAGGCCTGCCGTCATCGCTGTCATAGCTGATCTTCTCTTCGCCTTCGAGATGAATCTGAACACGTTCTATCCGCTCAGCGTGTTTTGTTTTGCTGTCGACACTCACGACAATACCGCTTAGCCTGACATCATCTGTTGCAATCTCAAAAGGAAAAGGCATTTGCGTTCTAAAAGCCTTTAATATGTTTTCGGTTTTCCGCCCAATCACCGAATTATGTCCCCCCGTCATACCAATATCGGTAATATAAGCGGTGCCTTTAGGCAGAATCCTTTCGTCAGCAGTCGTCACATGCGTATGCGTCCCAAAAACACAACTGACTTTGCCGTCAAGATAATATCCCATAGCAAGTTTTTCGCTGGTCGCTTCGGCATGCATATCGACAAAAATCATATCAGCACTGTGTTGCAACTTGCCAAGTATCTGATCAATGGCCTGAAAGGGACACTCCGCAGGCTTCATAAACGTTCTTCCTATCAGTGCGATCACCGCTACGTCCACCCCCTTGCTTGTGTGATATACTGCTGCGCCCTTACCCGAAGCCTGGGGAGAATAATTAGCAGGACGAACGAGGTTGTCAGCTGTTTCAAGAGTAGGTATTATTTCCTTTTTGCGGTACGTATGGTCGCCCAGCGTAATCAGATTGACACCGTATTTGATCAGCTTGTCATATATCTGCGGTGTCAAGCCGGAACCGCCTGCGGCATTCTCGGCGTTTGAGATAACACAATCAATACTGTGCTCTCGTACCATGCCGAAAAGTTTCTCTGCAATAACCCTTCTGCCAGGCCTACCGACAATGTCGCCAATACAAAGGATGTTTAATTTCATATCCGCCCAACTCAAAACTCAAAAACAGGCCATCCCGCACCAAAACAGCTTTTGGCGCGGGGTTCCTCAATTTTGTATTTTACATTTTGATTTTTAAATTAATCAGTTATCGTGCATATTCTATACAGCGAAGTTCTCTTAGAAGAGTAACCTTTATTTCGCCGGGATAAGTCATTTCATCCTCGATTTTTTTGGCAATATCACGCGCCGTCTTCACTACGGACCCATCATCAACCTTTTGTGCATTAACGATAACCCTGATTTCACGCCCAGCCTGAATCGCATAACATTTTTCCACGCCATTAAACGCACCCGCTATCTCTTCGAGTTTCTCCAGTCGTTTTATATAGCGCTCCAGAGTTTCACGCCTGGCACCGGGACGAGATGCACTTATTGCATCCGCCGCTGCCACAAGAGGCGTGTAAGGATTATCTGCCGGAATATCGCCGTGATGGCCTGCAACCGCATTCAAAATCACAGAAGACTCATTAAATCGTTTCAGATAATTCGCACCTATATCCGGATGAGTACCTTCTATCTCATGGTCAAGAGCCTTGCCGATATCGTGAAGAAAGCCTGCTCGCCTGGCTATGTTACCATCAAGCCCCAACTCATCTGCCATTATCTGGCTAAGAAATGCAACTTCAATGCTGTGCCGAAGAATATTCTGACCGTAACTTGTTCTGTAATTTAACGAACCAATAAGACCAATAACCTTATTGTTCAGCCCGCGAATGTCGGCTTCGACAGAGGCGCTTTTGCCGATCTGCAGAATTTTACCGCTCACGTCCTTTCGGGCTTGTTCGACGATTTCCTCTATCCTTGCAGGATGAATACGTCCGTCCTGGATGAGTTTTTCCATCGCACTACGTGCCACTTCTCGCCTGACAGGATTAAACCCGCTTATAATAATTACACCAGGAGTATCATCCACAATAATATCAACGCCGGTTGCCTTTTCAAATGCGCGAATATTCCTTCCTTCCCGACCAATTATTCTTCCCTTCATATCATCGCTGGGAATATCGACCGCAGAAACACTTACTTCGCACGTCTGCTCAGCGGCATAGCGTTGAATCGCCGAGCTGATGATCTCTCTACTTTTTTGCTCGCATGTCTCCGTGGCCTCTTCGAGTTTGCGTTCTATCACGCCGGACATCTCGTGTTCACATTCGTCTTCAAGCCGTTGCAGAAGAAGATCTTTTGCCTGGTCAAGATTCATTCCCGTTATCTTAAGAAGCTGATTTTTCTGCTGAACGATTACACCCGAAAGTTCCTTGTCCTTAACCTCAAGCTTCTCAAGCCTTTTTTCAACGTTGACCTGGCCCTGCTTGAGTTCTTTGTCACGCTGCTCCAGAACATCTGTCTGTCGTTCGATAGTATCTTCGCGTTTACTCAGCCTTCTTTCAGTTTCACGAAGCTCCGTCTTAGTCTGATTCACCTCCGACATAAACTGTTCTTTTTTCTGGATGGTTTCCGCTGCCGCTTCCAACTGAGCCGATTTAATTATATTCTCCGACTCTCTTCGTGCACCTTCGATCTGTCTTTCAAGGTCCTGTTTCAGAGTTTTGGACTTGGTCTTTGCGACGAGCCGTCCGATGAATACCGCCAGGACAATACCCAAAAAAAATCCGGCCGCTACCGCACCAATAGTTTCCGGCTGTATCTGTGCCATCGTCTCCATTTTACTACCTTTCCTCTATATATCGCTTAAATGCAAAACTAAAGATGATTAAAAAAGAGACTAAAACTTCCTGGCAGTAAAAATCCCAAAGGAATGATTTTGAAATGAAAAATCCTTCTTCACCAAAGCGTCAAAACCGCGATCAGACGAAACTTATTTCTTTCGCCCTCGCAGATTTTCTAATACCCTCAGAGTTCCCGTCGAATTATCCGACTTATTACGCAAAACCGGTTATCTCCTTTGACCGGGAAAAATACGCTTTTTCCAAAAAAGATTCATTTTTTCAACTTCAACCGGCAATCCAAAAAAAACGCCGGCAAGTCTTGATCATTTCAACATTCCGATGGCAAAACTCCAAAATTTCGCCGCCACTGCCGTCTCTTCATCATCTGTTAGTATACTTAGAATTATTTCCTTACTATATATGGAATTAGCATCTATCTTGTTCGCCGATAGTCGCCTTTTCACCATAATATCTAAACATCTTTTATCTCTATATCTTAAGACAGCCTTGCATTTTCGTCAAGCGAAAACACCTTTTATTTACAACAATGCCGCTTTTTTATCAAAAAAAGCCGTTTTTTCTCCAAGCCGAAAAAATCAGCCCTTCTACTTCGCAAAGCCCCGCCACCCCAAAAACACGGCCTATATTTACATTATAACTCCAAATTACTCCTCTTATCGGACCAACGCCCAGCCCAAAAAGCATTTTACCGGCCGTCACGGCAAATTTGAAATTCCTCGTTAAATAACCACCCATTCAGGTCGATAAAAAAGAAGAATCGGACACAGTTGACTAATAAATGCAGGTGTAAATATGCTCAAACGCAAAGACGTCTTAACAACAGGCCAGGTTGCTCAGATATGCAGTGTTGCCCCGCGAACTGTTACAAAATGGTTCGACAACGGCCAACTAAAAGGCTATCGCATCCCAGGCTCAAGAGACAGACGCATCCCCACCTCGGAACTTATGCGTTTCATGAAGGCCCACAACATGCCCACTGATCAACTCGAAGCCGGCAATACCCGCGTCATGATAATCGACGATTGGGAAATGTCCTCTGCATTGGAAAACGCTCTTAGCCGACACAATTTCGAAGTCGAAACCGCACAGAACAGTTTCGACGCTGGCATCATCGCGCACAAGTTCGCCCCCCACGTCATTTTCATAAACCTCTCTGCCGAAAACATCGACGCCGCCCAGATTTGCAGAAACGTGCGAGCCAATCAGGACCTGCAGGGAACTAAAGTTGTTGCCATCGCCGCCGGACTCACCCAAACCGAACTCACAGCGCTCACCGAAAAAGGCTTTGATAGTGCCGTCTCAGACCCCGCAGATATCAAAACCATCACAAGAACAATTGAACAACTAACAACAATACTATACTAAAAGCGGTTTCCGTTGTTATCACTTGTCGCAATGCCCTGGCTTTTTTCGCAATAATAACCCGCCCAACCCAAACAAAATCACCGTCGCCGGTTCGGGGATGATAGTAATGTCAGTTTGTGCATAAGTTTCCGAAAGGTTATAGTCCCCAAACCAATAATAGGTCGCTCCAAAATCCTCGCTGTCAAGGCCGCTTGAAATCTGTCCCCAGGGACGAATCGGGCCATCATAACCTGCAGAAGATATTAAGCTTTCTCCCAGCACATTTTCCCCGACATCATAAAATTCCCAATTGGGGATAAGGCCACCATAAGAAGCAAACAAGGGATTGGACGGTGAATTGTCGAAAAAATGGTTTGCATTATCGGGGAAAGATATACGTACCCTTGTTACAGCCAACCCATCGGGGTCAAGCAGCAGTAAACCATTATCTGTATTGTAAATAATAGCCGGGATATTGTTGCCTGGGATGAAATCTGCAACTGCAACCGAACTTGTAATTGCCAGAAAAAGACACAACAAAACAACAGTCAGCTTTCTCACTTGTTTTACTCCTCCGGATAATCAGCATACATGAATCACTTATTATACCAAATCAGCCTTGTTTTATCCAGTTTCTGGCCTCCATAAAGCTATTATTAAGTGCACAGAAACCAACAAAACGTTTCACTTTTTCCTTAAAATCTAACAAATTTTCTTCAAATCCACGCGAAAAAGCCGATTTGTTTTCCAGCACGAACTTTACAAAAATCCACCATTATCGTATTGCGGGTTTGGCCTTGGCCGGATTTGAGGATGTTGACATGATAGATATGAGAATTAAAGCAGTCTTTGGCAGGTGCTTTCCATTGCATCGAGCTTGTTCTGGATAACATCCCAGATAATTTTTAGATTAACGCCAAAGTATTCGTGAATAAGAATATTGCGCAAGGCTATAATTTTTTGCCATTCTATTTCTGCAGCTTTTTCCTTAACCTCATCAGGTATAGCACGGGCAGCTTCACCGATAACTTCAAGATTCCGGACAACTGCATCCTGGGTTTTTCGGTCAGCTTCAAAAGCCCCGTAGTCCATATCCTTAACGTATTCTCGAATAAAACTTATCGCTTGCAGTATATCGTCGAGCTGCTGTTTATAGTCCCTTGGCATAAATAACTTCCTTGTTTATAACAGGTTTAAGACGGGGCTTGACGCTATCAGCGATTACCAGATCGACAACTCTGCCGAACAGCTTCTCCAGATAAAATTTCAAATCCATATAATGGTCAAATGTCGGCTCGATGAAATCAACCAGAATATCAACATCACTTTCATTGTCAGCCTCATTGCGGGCCAATGAGCCAAAAAGACCAATGCTGCGGACGGAAAAATTCTGTTTTAATTCCTCTGACCTTTTGTTTAGCTGTTCCAGAATACCTTCTTGCGTGGACATTTGCTATTTCCTTTTGAACCCTTAAACTTGACTGTGATAAACTACACCGCTGCAATGAAAAAGTCAACTGGTTTTGTGGACAATCAGGTTCGACTCTGGCGGTGTGCCGGGGTTTGCCCTGGCGTATAATATGGGTTGTTTGCTAAAATAAATCTATCGAGTATATTGACCAAACAAGCTGGTTGCGTTAATCTGTTTCGCAGAAAGGTGCATCATGGAACTAACCTGGCCAATGAAAATCAGAATCGCCGCGGCAATGGTGGTCGGCGCAGCCCTGTTGGGTTTTGCAGGCGGCTCGCTAACCACACCCCAGCAGCCCGCAACCGCAGCGCTTCTAACCGGCCTGCTCAGTCCTGCCTCGGCGGCGATCTGTTTCGCTCTCGCTTTTGCGGCAGGCTTCATTGCCTACTTCGCCGCTTGGCCATACGGAAGACAGGTCGGAATACTCGCCGCACCCGCGGGACTGGCACTCTGGGCCGTTCGCTCTGCCGACATGAGCACACTACTCCGTCTAAACAACACCCTCAGCCAACGCACCGCCGTCTATTCTTCACTAATGCCGGAAGCCTTCTTCTGGCTGGCAATTGTTGCCGCGGGCTTTTTTGGCGTATTGCTCGCAAAAAAAATATCCTGGCAAAAAACTCAACCCTACAACCTGGATGACAGGAATTTGGCCAAAGACTACGCAACCATGCTCGCCGCTTTAACCCTCTCCGCCTTGATCGCAAAGTTCTGCATAGGCCTTTTCGCCCAGGACGTAAAGATCTTCGACGCCCGCTTAGGTTCCGTGACAGGCCAGCCTTCAACCGCACAAATCGCCTTTGCCGTCATAGTTTCATTCGCAGCAGCCGCCTTTGTTGTAAAAAAATTCCTAAACGCAAACTACATCTGGCCCGCCCTGGCAACTGCCCTGGTCGCTGTCTGGTCGATGTACATAGCAGGCAGACCGGATTTACTGAAACATCTTTCCGCAAACTGGCCTATATCGTTTTTCACACAGCCAGCCGCGGCAATTCTGCCAATACAGATAGTTACATTTGGCGTTTTCGGCTCGGTGGCAGGCTATTGGCTCGCCGTACAGTATATTTATTGGAGAAAACACTGCAGTTAACCCATATCAGAAGGGGGATAAACAAAATTAATTCAACTTTTTTGCCGGATTTTCAAGCCATAAGTGATTAAAAAAAAACCACTTACGCGATAAACGTCCAATAAACCAGAAAACTACCAACAAAGCGACACAAAATGGGTGTTTTTACCCCTAAAAAACGCCGAATATAATATATAGATTAGCTCTTTTCTATGAGTAATTATTTTTGCGTTAAGTATGCTGGATGTGTGATATAATACACAAAGATTAAGCAGCGGGAGTAACAGCCTTTTAACTTTAATTTCGGGTAGGGCTGCCCAGCCAGCACAAGGAGTGAAAAATGTTGGTTTTAAGCAGACAGAAGGACGAGTCAATAATCATCGGCGATGATGTCGTAGTTACAATCGTTGATGTCCGTGGCGACAAGGTACGATTGGGAATAACCGCACCAAAACACATTTCCGTCCATCGAAAAGAGATTTACGAAGCTATTCAGCGGGAAAAAGCAGAAAAAAAAGCAGCAGAATAAAACGCTCATCTTGTTGGCTAAAATCACTTAATAATAAAGATACCGCTATAGTTTTCCAAAGCTATCAGCGGTTTTTTTTATGCGCGAAGATTTTTCAAATTCAGTATTATAATCTTGCAAAAAGTGCCGATTTATTTAGCATATTAAGCAGATATTAAGAAACGGTCAGTTGTGCGTAAAGTAATTATCCTGAATCGATAAAAAAGGAGCTGCGATGATAGCCAAAATCCTGATAGTAGACGATGAGCCGGACTTTCTCGAACTTCTGGAAATGAACCTTGGAAGCCATGGCTATTTAATTCGCACCGTGACAAATGCCGCAGAAGCTGTTTCCGCAATTCGCAGGGACAGGCCTGACATGGTTCTGTTGGACATTATTCTGCCTGACATGTCTGGTGTTGAACTCGCCGCCAAACTGAAAAACACCCCGGAAACCGCTGATATTCCCGTGATACTGGTCACGGCTAAGGACAAGGAAACCGATATTGTTGTCGGCTTAAGTGTCGGAGCAGATGATTATGTTACCAAGCCGTTCAGCACTTCGGTTTTGGTCGCACGCATCGAGGCGGTTTTAAGACGTGCTGTTCCGTCAGGCAAGGTTTCAGAAGATGTGCTTTCCGTCGGGCCGGTGAAAATTTTAATAAAAAGTCATCAGGTCCTCGTTGATTCAAAGCCGACCGAACTGACATTAGCTGAGTATCAGATTTTACTGGCACTATTCGAAGCCAATGAAGCGGTGCTTTCGCGGACCGACTTAAAAGCTCAGCTTGTTGATAGCGGGCCTGAAGTAGCGGAAAGAGTTGTTGATGTGCATGTTGCTTCTTTGCGTAAAAAGCTCGGCGAGGCGAAAAAGATTATCAAGACCGTTCATCGAATGGGCTACCGAGTCAGCAAGTAGTTTCGGTGGCCGTGAGATTTGCAGGGGTTTATTTTTGCTATTATTGGACGAGGCCTGGCAGACTTTCTGAAGCCTGACTTTTCAATTCCTGTGCCGCTTTAATCAAATCCTGTCTGTCTGGTTCGGTGTAGGGGGTAAGCTGGAAATTCCATTCATAGGAATCGGAAATCATCTTAGGGCAAAGCACCTCGGCGAAAAAGTCGTAAGGGAACTTGTCGTACCACGGTGCGGTTAATTCTTGATGGGTGTTGAGTGTTTCAAAGCCTGGCTTGGTTATTCTTATTCGGTAATCACCATACCAGTTAAAGGAGACGGTGACCGGCGAAAGGCCGATCTCCTCATCGTTCAATACCACCAGGGCTGAGTCAGGCTCGGTCTTGATGGTTAGTTTGCGTTCCACGCATCCTGTGGTGGTGATTACAAGTAAAGCTGAGAGAATAATTAAAATAACGATTGATGGGTTTTTGGCTGTCAGCATGTACGAACCTTTCAATCCTGTGTTAGGCTGTCAAAAATTTCGCTCTTAAACTACCATTATTCGGTAGCTAAATCAACAGTACAGTTTTTAACTAATCGGATGAGGGGATTTTGGTGCCGGCAGGATGGATTTGGGGTTTTGGTCCGCCGTTGGCGGATTGGAATTTTTGGTTTTTTGGGGTTTTTTGGGGTTTTTTGGGAATTATTTTTGGGGGCGTTGTTCCTTTTTGGGCAGTTAGGGGGGTTTTCCTTCGAACCAAATGCGCAAGTGTTAAGATGGGTAATGCAAAAAGCGTGCAAAAGTGTGGTAAAACTGGGCACTTTTGCGCACTTTCTGGTACAAAATTGGTAAAAACGCGCGCTTTTTGCGTACTTTGAAATTTGAAACTTGCGCATATGGTTCGATGGAGACAGCGGGCAGCGTGTAGCGGACAGCGTTCAGGAAAAAAAGATTGAATCCCGCAAAGGCGCTAAGGCGCAAAGTAAAGATTGAAAGCTAAAAGTTTCTTAGGCACGTAAGTAGCGGTGCTTTATAAGCACGTAAATAATAGGCGGCGGAATACGGAGAACATGGATTATTCTCTGTTGAAATTCTAAGTACTAAACCCTAAATCCTAAACAAATTCGAATCACCAAAATACAAAATTCAAAACTCGGGCGGCGGTGTAAATAATTAAGCGGGGGCTTTATTCTCGCATATTGACACTTATTACCCAGATTTCTTGCCCGAAATGACCGGCTGGCTGTAAGATTGCTTGCTTGACACACATAAAAAGCATATTATCCTTACAAACTCCAGATATTCTTGATGGCGGTATCAGGGGAATAAAACCTGAAAGATATTAAAAGGCCAATTCACTGTAAGAAAAACATTTTAGTTATAAGGAACTACATTGAAAGCGAAAGGCAATTTTTTATTCCGTGAACTTGACCCAGCTCGATATGGGGATAATAGAAGATCGAAAAGACTTTTTCTGCCAAAGCTTCTTGAAGATAACCTTCGAAATAAACAAATATTTGACAACGATGCTTATAAAAATGCCTATGAAATAATTTGCAAATGGGCTGACATAGATGCAAAGGGGAATCTTCAGGCAAGAAAAGAAACTGCTTTAGAGGGAGAATTTATAACAGAAGTATTCGGAAAAGCACTCGGTTATAAAGTTTTTTCTAAAAATGAAGATAGCTGGGAAATCGAACAAAAATATTCGATAAATGGCGGGGAGGCTGATGCTGCTATTGGTTTATTTAATCATAAGCAAAAAATACCACCGAAGGTAGTGATTGAACTTAAAGGGCCTAATGTCAATGTAGATAGAGACAGGTCTAATGGCAGAACAGCAGTTCAGCAGTGCTGGGATTACTTATATGCGTTGCCGGATTGTCAGTGGGGAATTGTTTGCAACTATGTAAGCTTCAGACTGTACAATCGAAATCAGACCCAAAAGGCTTATGAGCTTTTTACGCTTCGGGAACTTAGCAACAAAGAAACATTCAAGCAATTTTATTATATCTTCCAAAAGGATGGTTTGCTACCTACGTTACTTAGGCAACCAAGAGCAGACATTTTATTAGAAAAGTCAATAAATAAGGAAAAAGAGGTCGGCGAAAGTCTTTACAAATACTATCATGAAAATCGTATAAATTTGATTCAGTATTTAACATCTGAACATCATAATAAATCGCTTGAAAGAGCTATTTACATAACACAAAAACTACTGGACAGGGTAATCTTTATTGCGTTTTGTGAAGATAGAGAATTGTTGCCACATAAGTCTTTGAAAAAAGCCTGCGATGAAGTGCCGCCATTTTCGAGAGTCACAAATCCAAAATGGAAGAACTTTCTCGAACTTTTTCATAGTATTGACAAGGGGAATCCGCAAGCGGATATTGCACCTTATAATGGCGGGCTGTTTAGAGAAAGCCCTGAAGTTGACGAACTTGAAATAGATGATGAAAGAATCAACTTTTTTAAAAATATCGGTGAATATGATTTTCGTGACGAAGTAAATGTCGAAGTTTTGGGCCATTTATTCGAACGGTCGGTTAATGATGTCGAAAGGATTCGTTATGGAGGGCTATTTGGTCAAGTAGAGGACGAACAAAAAAGTCCTAAGATGAAAAAATCTGCTGAGCGGAAAAAGTTTGGGATATATTATACGCCGAAAGAATTTACTACTTTTATAACACACAACACCATAAAAAAACTAGCAGATGAAAGATTTGAAAGGCTTGCCAAACAATTTGGAATAACCAAAGAACAGGCCGAGACTTCAGAACCAAATGAAAAGATTATCGAATACTGGCATAAATGTTTTGAGATACTTCGTAATATTAAAATAGTCGATCCTGCCTGCGGCAGTGGTGCCTTTCTAATACAAACTTATGAAACACTTGAAGGACTTTATTTGGATGTCTTGGAGCACTTGTCGCATCAAAGCGAAGATGTTGAGGATTTACGGGAAGTAATTCCAAATATTATTCTGAATGAAAACATTTATGGTGTCGATCTTTCGCCGGAGGCCGTTGAAATAACACAGTTAGCGCTTTGGATACGTTCAGCCGATAAAGGAAAAACGCTTGCTGATCTTTCAAAAAATATAGTTTGCGGTAACAGCCTTGTATCAGACCCCAATGTGCACGTATCAGCAATGGACTGGAAAAATACTTTCCCTCAAATCTTTTCAAGAGAAAATCCAGGCTTTGACTGTGTAATAGGTAATCCGCCGTGGGAACGTCTAAATTTAAAAAAACGAGAGTTCTTTGCATTTTCTGCACCCAATATCATTGAAACTGTTAACGCAGCACAAAGTCGTAAGTTAATTGAAAACTTAGAGCAGGATAACCCTGAACTTTATAAGCGCTATTTAGAAGCAAAGGAATTAGCAGATAAAACCATTAATTATGTCCGCAAGTCAAAGCGGTACCCTCTGACGGCTACGGGGGACATAAATACATATGCAGTCTTTGCAGAACTTGCGCATACAATTGTTTCAGGTGATGGTGTAGTAGGCATTCTTGTGCCATCCGCGATTTCCACTGGCAAGACAACAAAAGATTTTTTTGGAAAGCTGGTAAACACCAAAGCACTATATGGACTTTATGATTTTGAAAACCGAAAGAAAATTTTTACTGATGTTGATGGGAGATTCAAGTTTTCAGTCCTTTTGTTTAATGGTTTAGAAAAACAAAGTGAAGATATAGACTTTGCTTTTTTTGCTCACAAAATGGAAGAACTAAGAGATAAAGACCGGCATATTGTACTTTCTGCCGCAGATATTAAGCGGATTAACCCAAATACGCATACTTGTCCGGTATTTCGTTCAAACAGGGATGCAATTCTTACCAAAAATGTTTACAAGAAAATCCCTGTTTTGATTAATGAAAGTCGCAAAGAAGGGGGTAATTCGTGGGGGATAAAATATAAGTTAATGTTTCATCAGTCTTTTGCTGCTAAACATTTCAAATCCCCTAAAAAGTTAAAAGAATTGAAATATAAACAGGTCGGTCCAAATTGGATAAAAACCAAAAAGGTAATGGTCCCGCTCCTTGAGGCCAAAATGATCCAAATGTATGATCATCGTGCAGCAGGTGTTGTTGTCGACAAAACCAATTGGACACGTCAAGGGCAAACAGTTGCTACTTCTCTCGTAGAGCATCAAAACCCTGAGTACTGTGCAACACCTCGTTGGTGGATTGAAGAGACAGAAGTAGAGAAATCACTTGAGGGCTTTTCTACGAATAAAATAATTGCATTTAAGAACGTATCAAGTCCAACTAATGAACGGACAATGATCGCAAGCTTCATACCTTATGTTGGCGTTATACATTCTGCACCTTTAATGATGACCGGGGACAATATTAGTCATCTAAAAACAGCTTGTCTTTTAGCAAATTTAAATAGCTTTGTTTATGACTATGTTTGCAGACAAAAAATCGGCGGAAACAACTTGAGCTATTATATTATCAATCAATTGCCAACTTTCACTCCTGATTTTTATGAAGATACATGCCCTTGGAACAAGAAGCAAACTTTAGAGGAATGGATATCTGAGAGGGTTTTAAAACTTACTTGTACGAGTAATGACATGATACCTCTTGCGGAAGCAGCAGGATTTAAGCCCAAGGTTCATAAATGGAAAACAGCAGACAGGGCAAAGCTTATGGCTGAGCTTGACGCAGCGTTTTTCATTTTTTATGGAATTAAACGTGATGATGTAGAATACATGTTGTCAACCTTTAGTGGGCTAAAGAATGACAAAGAAGCCCTTTTGGATAATACAACCACAACCAGCCAGATATTAAAGTACTATGATCAATTTTGTGAATAATCAAGGAGTCAATTTATGGCTAAAGCGAAAAAGAAGACAAGGAAATCAAAGCCGATTGTAGAGGCAGTACCTTTAGGTACATAAGATAAGCAACTCTCTCGAATTTTCCCGACTCTTCGACAAGCTCCCCTCGGCAAGCTCGGGACAGGGCGCTTCACTCAGGACAGGCCCTTCGACAAGCTCCCCTCGGCAAGCTCGGGGCAGGCAGGACAGGCCCTTCGACAAGCTCAGGACAGGCAAGGCGGGATGTCGTTTTGCTCTGTTTTTTTTGTGTGAACATCTACTATATTTTATTGTATCACTAGAGGCACAGGTTCAGTGTGTATTCCTGCAGGCTAATTATTTTTGTCCACGCACCAAATGTAGCCCAGCACTTACTTGTAAGTACTGGGCAAACGGCAGTAGCCTATTTGGTGCGGGATCTTCGATTGTTTTTGATTACTGATGATCGAGTGGAATCGAAGTGACGGATTTTTGGCATGGTGACGAATTTTGGTTATTCGGTACTAACGGACTTGTCTTTGGCGGTTATTTGGAAATAATCAGGCAATAACATCGCTGTTTCTGCAAATCAGCTCTACATATAACAGGTTAACTGATAAATTTTGGTTACTTACAAAGACAGTGCGGCTGGGGGGTAGCTTTTGATAAGTATTGCTTTTATCGGGGGTTGTAACAAAAACAATCTGTATTTGATCGATTGGCACAGCAATTGCTTTAAGTTAAGTTAGTATTCAAGGTAGAGTTGAGGTATAGGTATAAATTGAGGTAATAGTTTAAGAATGTTTTGCGAAGGAGTTGCTGAATTATGGCAGATCACGAAAAAAAGAAGCAACAGAAAAGCCTGTCTTCGAGGCGGGAATTTATAGCTACGGCGGCGTTGGCTGGGGTTGTTGCCGGCGTTGCGATCGCTGAAGGAAAGGCGGCGGCTGTTGCAAAGGCTGTGAAAGGCAAACGCTATGGAATGGTTATCGACCTGCGAAGATGTATCGGTTGCCATTCCTGCACCATAGCGTGTAAGGCTGAGTTTAATGTGCCGTTAGGTGTATGGCGTTCCTGGGTCAGAGTCAAGGAGGCTGGGGTGTATCCGCATACCAGAAGAACATTTGTTCCGAAACTCTGCAACAACTGCATAAACTCGCCCTGCATTAAGGTTTGTCCTACGGGCGCGTCTTATTACGACGAAAACAATATCAGCAGCATTGATGAAACCAAGTGTATTGGTTGTAAGTTATGCGTTGGGACATGTCCATACAAGCAGCGGTTCATCAATCCAGAGAAAAAGACTGCGGACAAATGCACTTTGTGCATACACAGGGTTAAAAAGGGTATGGTGCCTGCCTGTGTAAATACCTGCGTTGGCAGAGCAAGGATATTCGGTGATTTGAATGACCCTGACAGCGAAATCACACAGCTTGTAAAAGCAAATAAAACCAGGGTGTTAAAGTCCGAACTTGGAACTAAACCACAGGTTTATTATATCGGTGATATTGACGAGTAATTAACACAGGAGAAAAAAAATGCCTATTTATGACATATTTCATTTGCCAGCATTAGACTGGATAACAGTATTGTATTTTTTCTTCGGCGGACTAACGGCCGGAAGTTTTTTGCTGTCGTTTTGGACAGGTTATCTAAAGGAAAACCTTAGACATCTGGCTAAAGTATCGGCAGTGATCTCAACAATTTCATTGATGATCGGTTTGTTACTGCTGGTTCTTCACCTTGAGCGTCCCTTTCAATTCTGGCGAATCATGATCACGTTTAAGCCAACTTCTACTACCTCGTGGGGGGCCTGGGCGTTGAATATATATTTTGTTGTCAGTGTTCTGTATTCATATTTCTGGCTTATAGGAAAACCAGCTGCTGCCAGGAAGTTAGGATACATTGGCTTGCCGCTGGTAATTTATATTGGCATGTACACTGGTTTACTACTTATGCAAATGTCCGGAAATCCGTTGTGGGAGTCTGCATTGTTACCCTGGATGTTTCTGATCGGAGGGTTGATCAGTGCGATGGCTGTAACTGTATTGGTATTGACTTTAATGGGCCAGGAAGCAACAGAGTCTTTTTTCGGCCTGAGAAAATATCTTTGTGCACTGGTTATTATAGAGTTGCTTATGATCGGCTCTGAATTCGTCGCTTTGTATACAGGCTCGGCGGCAGCGGTTGAAACAGCCAATTTGTTATTAACTGGAAACCTTTCCAGTTTATTTATTGGTGTGGAATTGATCATTGGTGCCATTGTGCCTTTGGCTTTGTTAATCGCATTGAAAGTATCCAGGAGCCCGGCGTTATATATGCTGACATCGGTACTACTTCTGGTTGGTGTACTGACTATGCGATGTGTAGTTGTTTTGGTGGGGCAGGGTAGCTTGTAAAAATTTTATATATAGGGAAACGAGACTATGAATAATAGTAAAGTTACAAGAAGAAAGTTTATGAAACTCACTGCGACAACAGCGGCTGCTGTAACGGTTGGCGGTGCCGCAGGCTCGGCTGAGGCGATGGAACTGGAAGAAGGCGGAAAGGACTTTTCTCCTAAAACAAGTGTTGAGAGAAAAGTGATCCCTTCTGCGTGTTGGCAGTGTGTTTCCAGAGATGCGATCCTGTGTTACGTGGAGGATGGCAAATTAGTAAAAATCGAGGGTAATCCCAAATCCATTCGTAATCGTGGTCGGATATGTTCAAAAGGCCAGGCAGGTATTAGCCAGGTTTACGATCCTGATAGATTGTTGCATCCGTTAAAACGAACCGGAAAACGTGGAGAAGGTAAATGGCAGCAAATATCATGGGACGAAGCTTTGGATTTGCTGATCGATGGCGGGACGATTGCCGGCCACAAAGTTAAGGGTCTGAAAACCTTGCGTGAGGCAGGAAAGCCTGAACAGTTTATGTTCCATTACGGCAGAATGAAGGGGTCCGATAGCGCGATCATTAAATCTAATTTTCTGCCTGCTTTCGGCACGAAAACTATAGCAGGTCATACTACTATCTGCGAAGGCGCAAAATGGGTTGCCCAGGAGTTGACCTGGGGTAAACATTATGATGTGAACGATGTCGAACATACGAATATGATCCTTAATTTCGGATGTAACTTTTATGAGGCTCATACTTCTCATATTCAGTTAGCGCAGAGAGCAATAAATGCTCAGGCAAAAGGCGTTAAAGTAGTTACATTTGACGTGAGACTTTCAAATACGGCTGCTAAAAGTGATGAGTGGATTCCCATTAAATCCGGTACCGATGGTGCTGTTGCTTTAGCGATGTGTAATGTGATAATGCAGACAGATCTTTATGATACTGACTTTATTGAAACATGGACCAATGCAACAGTTGGGCAACTCAAAGACCATTTAAAACAGTATACTCCCGAGTGGGCTGAAAGTGTAAGTGGAGTTTCTGCTGTAAAGATTCGGCAACTGGCAAATGAATATGTCCGAGCAAAGCCGGGGACCTGTGTATCCTATCGAGGTGTTGCGGCCCATTACAATGGCGTAGAAAATGAGCGGGCGATGAAAATGCTCGATGCTATCTGTGGATACATAGATATCAAGGGTGGTACCTGCCATGGAGTCGGCGCATCGTTTAAGTACCCTAAGTCCAAAGCCAGCGCTAAGGGCTTGAAAATACTCGACGGTTTTCCTGGCGCAGTAGCGTATCCGACTCACCATTCCGACCATCAGGTGTTCAAGATGATCAAAGACGGCAGTGCGGGCAGGCCGGATATCTATATGATTTATTGCTACAATCCGGCTTATGTCAACGGCGGCTGTCAGGAAAATATTGAAATCCTCAAAGACGAAAAGCTAATACCGTTTTTTGTCTCTGTTGATATCGCAATGAGTGAATCGACGTACCTTGCAGACCTTATATTGCCGGATGTGAGTTACCTTGAGAGATGGTCATGGGATAATATGGTTTCGTACGATATGATTCCAGAGTTTTATCTTCGCCAGCCTGTTGTCGAACCAAGGGGCGAGTGCAGGCAATTCCAGGATGTGGTTATCGAAATAGCTAAGCGGCTCGGCTTCGACCTTGGTTTTGAGTCGACGGTAGAGTTCATTAAAAAATCCTGCGAAATGAGTGGTGTTGATTTTGATTATCTGAAAAAACATGGCGTTTGGCACCCGAAAGATGCTAAACCTAAATATAAAGCTTACGCCAAGAAGTTAGGCGCAGAGGCATACAATGGTAAAGGTGTTATCTTCGATGAAGCGACCGGTGTTTACTGGAGCTGGAAAAAATCCAAGGCTAAAACCGAAGAAGAGGCTGTCAAGAAAGGATATACATCTACGAAAAATGCTTATAAGGGTTATGTTGGTCAGAAGATCGGCGATGAAGTTTATCTTGGGTTTAAGCCTGATAAACTGAATAAGTCCGGCAAATTCGAGCTTTATTCAGGCTTATTAAAGAAAAAAGGATTCCATCCTCTTCCAAGTTATCTTGCAATTCCGGAACATCAGAATCTTAAGAAGGGCGAGTTAATCCTTACAACTTATAAGGTTAACGTACAGTCGCATTCCAGGACACAGAATAATAAATGGCTTACTGAGATCTATCATGAAAATCCTTTGCTGATCCACCCGGAAACTGCTACTGTAAACGGCATTAAGGATGGAGACAAAGTACTGGTTAAATCCGAAATCGGTTCAATAGAGACGATCGCAAAAATTACTGAAGGCGTACACAAGGAAGTGGTCTCCTGTTCTTTCCACTGCGGTCATTGGCAGTATGGTGAGTATGCATCAGGTAAGAAAACCGTAGGGCATAAGTGTGAACCTGATTGTGGTCGCAAATGGTGGAAGAGTGTAGGTGTGAATCCGAACTGGGTAATCCCTGCAGAGCCCGACCCGATAGGCGGCCAATTGAGATTCATGGATACAGTAGTTACTCTTAGTAAGGCTTAGTATCGCTTTGGCTGGTATAGTTCAATGCAGGTTGAATCCTGTCTTTGACATTCATAGATGGTTTGGAACGAAAGGGGGCAATGAGAAAAATTGAAAGGGAGATTTAGATGAAGCAGGATATTAATGTGTTGAGTAGATTTTTACTTGTTGTATTAGTGCTTGGGGTGTTGAGTCCTACGATTGCCCAGGCAGCGCAGGACACTGATGCTCGAATTGAAAAACTCGAAGCAGCAGTGGAGGCACTGCAGGCGGAGTTGTCTGCTATAAAGGCTGAACGGGCCGCCGCAAAACAAGCAGCCCCCGTTGTGGATCAAGAGCAACTTGAGCGACTCGTTGCTAAAACCTTCGAGGAAAGGAAGGACGAATTTGGAGCAGTGCCGGATTGGGTCAAAAGCATAAAATGGAGCGGTGATTTCCGGTACAGGTACGAGAGCCTGGATAATACTTCAGGCTCAAGCAATGACGACACACTGGTTAATAAGCGCCGGCGGAATCGTATCCGTGCAAGACTTGGCATGCAAGCAAAGATAAACGACGAGTGGGATACAATATTTAGAATTGCCAGCGGTAGCAGTGACACTCCGACATCAACCAATCAGACCTTGGACGGTGCTTTTGAAAGCAAGGACTTATGGCTTGATCTTGCGTATGCTGACTGGCACCCTCAAACATATCCCGGCCTGAAGGTGTTTATGGGTAAAATGAAGAACCCATTCTACAGAGTCGGCAAGAACCAGCTTATATGGGACAGCGATGTAAATCCCGAAGGTGGTGCTGCTACGTACAATTGGAATTTGAATGGTTCCACTGTGGCAACTCTTGTCGGTGGAGCTTTTTGGCTCGATGAACGCGAATCCGATGCAGATGCCGGTTATTTTGGTATCCAGGGCATGTTGAAACGTAAATTTGATAACGGTAGCCATCTGCTTGGTGGTTTAAGCTACTATGATATCGGCAACGTCGACAGTAAAACGGTAGGCGGTGTTACACTTCAGGGCAACACTACTGTTGCAGGCAGTTCTCCTGCCACATATAAGTATGATTTTGATATAGTTGAGGGCTTTGCGGAGTATGGTTGGAAATACAACGGAATGCCTGTTGCTGTTTTTGCCAATTATCTTGAAAACACGGCAGCACCGTCAGGTCTTAATACAGCCTACTCTATTGGTGCCCAGCTTAACAAGGCCAAAAAGCCGGGTTCATGGCAGCTCAAAGCCAGTTATCGTGAAGTTGAATCTGATGCTGCTTTTGGCGGCTTGTCTGATTCTGATTTTATTGATGGCGGCACCGGCGGCAAGGGTTGGGTTCTTGGTGGTAAATATCAATTTACCAAGAAGATACAAGGCGCTCTTACCTACTTTATCAATGACAGAGATAGAAGGTCTAGCGATGCCAGCGGTGGTAGCGGAAGCCAGAACTTCAATCGGCTTCAAGCTGATTTGATTTTCAAGTTCTAAAGTTGAGCTAAAACAGAACATGATTGTGGTGTAGATTAGCAAAATTACTTTTTTAATGTTTGCAACAAGCCCATGAACCAAATACATGGGCTTGTTGCATGATATGTAATCAATAATAATTAGAGTTTAGGAAATCTATCGTGATGAAAAAATCATTCATTTATGTTGTTTTATTTTATTTTTTTATTACTGCCTCTGCATGGGCCACTTCCACCGGTTTGAATAATATTCCGACAGCGGATGTAGTGCCTGAAAAAGTATTGGTCTTTCAGTACTTTAGCGAATTGGGTAACGACAATGTTCCAGACCATTTCGTCGGTTTTAAGTACGGGCTGATGAAGAATATTGAAGTGGGTCTTGATGGACGGATTTTTCCCGAGAAAGCAAAAGAGGAAAATTTAGTTGTGCAGGGGAAAGTTCGGTTTGAACTGAATAGCAAACTTGCCTTAGGGTTAGGTGTTGCAAATCTTGGTGACCGGGATAAAGCAGGAGCAGAATTTCCTTTTGCTGTATTGAGTCATGATATGGATTTTTTACGGGTTCATTTCGGTGGAACCTCTCAGGATAATAATGAAGGATTTTTCGGTGGACTCGATAAAACGATCAAATTTATTGACCGTGACCTTATGTTGCGAAGTGATATAATTCAGGTTAATAACCAGAACGACACAATTACGAGCATTGGTTTTATCTATGATCTTGGGCGAAACTTTCTTGTCGAAAGCTGGGTTTCTTTTCCAACTGAGTCTGGCAAAGAAGATGTTCTTACAGTAAAACTCAACTATGTAATCAAATTCTAAAAGAAAGCCGAAGTGAATTTGAAAAAACGTATTTTGACATTAATGATGGGATTACTTTGCTGTGACCCAGAGCAAAGTAAGTGTGGAAATTGCGGGCTTGCAAAAGGTTCGGGTTGCTGTAAAATACCCAAAGAATAATCAGAAGTGGGCAAAATACCAAGTGGAGGTGATAAAATGGTTTTGCTAAAACTTTTTTTAGTTTTTTCAAAAATCAGTTTGTTTGCCTTTGGTGGTGCATATTCGTTTCTGCCTCTAATTGAACATGAGGTAGTTCAAAACCATCATTGGCTTGACAAGCCTGAGTTTTTGGAGATCGCCGGTCTTACAAAGTTATTTCCTGGTGCTATATCGATCAAATTTGCGACTTACACAGGCTATAAAGTTGCCGGTGTTCCTGGTGTGATAATGGCCAATTTTGCTAATTTGTTAACACCAATATTATTTATCATGCTTATTTCGCTGGTCTATTCGAAATACAAGGATGTATCGTTTATAAAAGCCGGGCTGGAGATGATTCAATACGCGGTTTTTGCGATGATAATCTCAGTTGCATTCCAGTTGGTTGATCGGCAGCACTTTTTTGAGCCTAAGCACCTGCTTGTCATAGTGGTGTCATTTTTGTTGTTTATTTTTACAAAAACGCACCCTGGCTTTGTCATAATTGGTGCGGGACTATTAGGTGCAATAATTCGGTAATGAGGACCAAGGCAGCGGTATATGCTGTAAGCCCTAATTTAGAGCACTTGGGACAGTAGCTTTAATCATTCGGCTGACTTTATTAGCCGGAAAACTTTTTAACTTTATGAGGTGACTCATGGAAAATGCAAAGATTTTGATTGTGGACGATGACCTGGACCTTAGCAAAGCTCTCCAGGCCACGCTCGAAAGCCGGGAGTATACTGTAATCACCGCTCCCAGCAGAGAAGAAGGTATGAATAAAATCAGGGCCGAAGAACCAGATTTGATTATACTGGATATCATGATGGATACCTGGGAGGATGGTTTTGAAATGGCCAGGGAACTTAAGAAAACGTCCCAGTATAGTGAAATACCTATTCTAATGCTGACGGCGGTTAAAGACAGAACGGGCATAGACTTTAAATCAACCGCTGGAGATCCGACATGGTGCCCGGTTAATGGCTTTCTGGACAAACCGACAGAGCCCGATGTTTTATTGGCAGAGGTCGAAAAACTCCTGCAAAAGACCTGACATGGAACCTGTTTCACAAAAAACGAGGCTTGTTAAGAGGGCTTATTGGCTAACCAGGCTCAGATGGATTGCCACCATCTCAGTTGCTGTATGTGCTTATGTTGCAGTTAATATTTTAGGCATAACACTCAACCAGACAGCTTTGTACGGCATAGCAGCCTTATTAGCTGCCTACAACGTAACTATGTTATTGTTGCTGAATCATCTTGTAATCAACAATCACGAAGTATCAACTCCAGCGATAAAGAAAGTGATTAATTTTCAGATATCTGCAGATTTATTAATACTAACGACCCTCTTATATTTTTCGGGTGGAATTGAAAACCCATTTAGTTTTTATTTTATATTTCATATGATCATAGCAAGTATTTTGCTTTCAGTAAAAGAGAGCTATTTGCAAGCCACGTTTGCAGTTTTGCTTTTTGGTCTCTTGCTATTACTCGAATATTTGCAGATCATACCTCACCATTGTCTGAATGGTTTTGTGGTTCGTTGTTTGCATCGAGACGCTCTATACGTTTTTGGCAGTTATTTCGTTTTCACAACCGCTTTATATTTAGTGGTATATATGGCCAGCTATATTGCCACCAGGCTTAAACAAGCCGAACAGGCGTATATAGATGCTAATGTCTTGCTTCGCCAAAAAGACCGTATAAAGGACGAGTATGTGCTGCGTGTTACCCATGATATTAAAGGACACCTGGCAGCTATCCAAAGTTGTCTTGATGTTGTAGCTGAAAGAATAACCGGTTCGCTCAACCCCCAGCAAGCCGACTTCATTAATCGCGCAAATACCAGAACCCGCAAGGTTACGCATTTCGTGAAAACCCTGTTGAGATTAACAGAAATACGGCTGAGCAATAGTCTTGAAATAGATATTTTTTCATTAAAAAATACCATAAATGATGGGATAGTTGCTGTAGAAAGCAAAGCTCGAAGCAAGTCTATTATCCTGAGCAGTTCCATTGAAACGTCAATAGATAAGATTTTGGGAGAACAGCTTTCAATTGAAGAGATGATCACGAATTTGCTACTTAACGCAATTAAGTATACTCCAGCAGGTGGAACAGTTGAGATAAAGGTGAAAGAGGATGGTGATTTTATATTGGTGGAAATTATTGACACAGGTATTGGGATACCCGAAGCAGAGTTGTCCGATGTATTCGATGAATTCTATAGAGCAAGCAATGCTAAAAAAATTGAAAAGGATGGCACCGGCCTGGGGCTGTCAATAGCAAAACAGGTTGTCGAAAGGCATAGTGGTAAAATATGGGTTGAAAGTAAGCATGGTATCGGAAGCAAATTTAGTTTTACATTGCCCAAAACCGAACTATCGAAAAGCCAAGTTTGATGAACAAGTTTGTTAGCAAACTTTTACCGGCTGTTGCGATATATCTGCGAACTATAATGTCGCAGTAGTTTGGCTCAATTGGATAGAGTCGCGGACTTCAAAGACATCTACAAGTCCCCGTTTTTCCACGGGTTTGACCTTGACATGACTCGGTGGCGGAATATACTTTTGTCAACAAATAGTTGATATTTTTCCATTCATTTCATTCATATAAGGAGGCAACACCATGCCTGAATCTGACACAACGGCAAAGGAAAAAAACTATCATACCGATATCCCTCAAAAAAGTGAGGCCTTCTTTCTCAAAGGGTCAAATTCATATGACTGGGGAATGAAGAACCGTCTTGCACGGATTTTTAACCCCCAGTCGAGCAGGGCTGTCATGCTTGCCTTCGACCACGGGTATTTTCAAGGCCCTACAACCGGACTCGAACGCATCGATGTGACCATCCGCCCACTAATTCCCTATGCCGACGCGATCATGCTCACACGTGGTGTTTTACGATCCATCATTGAGCCGTCTTCGACCAATGCGGTTGTGATGCGTGCCAGCGGCGGGGCCAGCATTCTAAAAGATCTGTCAAACGAACAAATCGCCGTGAATGTCGAAGATGCGCTGCGGATGAACGTCAGTGCCGTGGCTGTGCAGGTCTTTATAGGCGGCACGTATGAAACGCAGACGGTGAACAACATGACACGCCTTGTCGATACGTGCATGCGATATGGTATTCCGGTATTGGGCGTGACGGCCGTGGGGAAGGAGTTAACCCGCGACGCTCGGTATATCGGTCTGGCTACGAGAATTCTCGCTGAATTGGGTGCCGCATTTGTCAAGACCTACTTCGTGCCTGGTTTCGAGAAGGTTGTCGCCGCATGTCCCGTTCCGATCGTGATTGCCGGCGGAAAGAAACTTCCCGAGCTTGATGCGCTGAAGATGGCCCATGACGCCATCGCCCAGGGAGCCGCCGGGGTCGATATGGGTCGTAATATATTCCAGTCCGATGCGCCAGTTGCCATGATCAAGGCCGTACGCAAAATCGTACACGAAAACTATACTGTCAAGGATGCCTACCAACTCTACCAGGAGCTAAAAAACAAATGAAAGTAGGCGTTTACTACCGCAACAGCGATGTGCGTGTCGAGGAACGAGCCGAACCGGCAATCGGCGACCATGACATCCTTGTAAAGGTCGAGGTGTGTGGTCTCTGCGGCAGTGATCTTCTCGAATGGTACCGCATCAAACGCGCGCCACTTGTTCTTGGTCATGAGCCCGCCGGTGAAGTAGTCAAGGCAGGTAAGCATGTAGAGCGATTCCGTCCTGGTGACCGGGTCTTTACAACACACCATGTTCCCTGCGGCCAGTGCTACTACTGCCGCACAGGGCATGAGACCGCATGTAAAGTCTTCCAAAGCGTCAATAATTTCGAGCCTGGTGGATTCTCGCAATTCATGCGGGTCACGGGAAAAAGCGTAAAAACTGGAACATTTCTTCTTCCCGATGAAGTAACCTACGAAGATGGTTCTTTCGTTGAACCGCTTGGTACAGTGGTACGGGCGTTTCGCACCATAGCGCTAAAGCCTGCCCATAGCCTACTGGTATGTGGTAGCGGCATTGCCGGCTTGCTTATCATAAAACTTGCCAAGGCAATGGGGGTAGAAAACATAATCGCCACAGACCTGAGCCGCTATCGTCTTCAAAAGGCACGCCAGTTCGGGGCCCGGCACACTGTTGAGGCGACCGATGATATAGCTGCGTTTGTCAATGGTGTCAACGACGGACGTCTTGCCGACCAGGTCATTATCTGTGCCGGTTCCGTGCCTGCGGCCGAGTCGGCGATCAAGTCGGTCGAGCGAGGCGGCACCGTCCTGTTCTTTGCCGTGCCAAAGCCCGGGGAGACCATCCCAATTGATTTCAATGCCTTCTGGCGAAATGACATAACACTAAAGACATGCTATGGCGCGGCGCCTGGCGATAACACCCAGGCAATTGAGCTGATCAGGCACGGCACGGTCACGGTAACGGATATGATCACGCATCGTTTTGGTCTTGACGAAATAGGGCAGGCTTTCGAGATCGGTGCGCAACCCGACAAATGCCTGAAAGTCATCATCGAACCCAACCGAACATTGTTTCCGGTCAGCAGTAGTTGCACAGGTTAAGGCATTTGGTTTTACTGGCGTATGGCACAAAAATATATAGTTCATATAAATTATAACATCACTATACCACTAACTTCTAATTTTCTCTATCAGTCCTTTAATGTCCGAGACAGCAGGAGTTGGTGGTATTATTGCTTTATCTGAGATCCCCCTTATTAGTAAAAAAGCTGTGTCCTGAGTATGTTTCCCTGAG
>SDBV01001434.1_pt1 | contig 36003 bp, 28 predicted proteins | sample 2277081 | NCBI WGS metagenome assembly SDBV01 (sample SAMN10402039, study PRJNA504765) | marine sediment metagenome | isolation source: marine sediment core GS10_PC15, 223 cmbsf | place: Arctic Ocean: Southern Knipovich Ridge | collected 2010 | reverse complement strand
CTCGGACCTTCGATGCCTTGCTCGACGCAATCGCCTTGGCGCTGCGAACCATTACGCCACAGGACGCACAAGGCTGGTTTTCACTATGCGGCTATCCCGCATTACAATCGTGAACTGCTCTAAGGACACGACGTCAACCACAGGCTGGCTTTTCGGCATAACAGCGAAGGGCTCGCCCGTTTTACGCGGTTTCCTATGCTATTTGGTGGAATGGCGAGGGAAGCGAAAACATCAAATAATTCAATATCTTGTAAGCAATCACGTTCCAGCAATATGCAAAGTTGACTGGGGGCCAAGAGGTCACAGGTTCGAATCCTGTCGCCCCGATATGAAAAAAGCCAGTCCGACAGGGCTGGCTTTTTTATGGCAGACTTGTGAACGCGTCTTTTTATTCCTTTTCAGTTCTGTAGTTGCGAACAACCAAGCTGACAAGAGCCCGGACAGAGTTTTCTACTGCCTCCGCAGGATTGCTGCCATAACCGTCACCGACTGCCACAATGATTCCGCTTTCGACGCTGTACATCCTCAACCGAAAGACAAGTGGCAAATCATCGCGGCTGCCTTCGGGGAAACCAACTGTTCCAACCCAGTTGTCGGCCGTTGTCGGCTCGGCAGCAGGAGCGTAGTTCAACTCCATCGAACCTTTCACGATGTATCTGACACTCTGGAGCTTGCCATGGGGAGGAGCGTCCTCGCCGGCCACCCAGCGAGAGTCACCAAATTTCAGCTCCCGAACTATGTCGTTGATGCTTTCGCGCTCAACGATCGTGAAACATTCGGTTCCCTGGAGGAAGGAAATCAGCTGCGATCTGGTCGTTTGGGAGAATCCTGACGGGGTTGGCTCGGGGCGGAGCTTTGGGTTTCGCAGGGAGTCATCTATCCCTGCGGTCACTTTGGTCTCGCCCTGCCCTTCGGCCTTGGCGACGATTGCAGCGACCGGCGATGCGACCACTTTGTCTCCAAAGGGCGTGTCGACCAGGCTTGTATCGCCTATCCTGGCGACTGCGATCGTAAATTTTTCGCGGAGTGCTTGCCGCATTCCGCCATCGGCACCGCCATAGCGGACCTCGTGCGGGTAATCATAACGAACGTCAGTATTGGAAGTCTCGCTGACCGCGATGGGTGGAGGAACGACGACGTGCGGTGCTTCAATCTTGCTTTCACATCCTGCGGTGACAAAAAAGAGCGATGCCATTGCAGCGGCAGACAACGCCATGCTATTAACTGGTCTGGTCATGACTCATGGCTCCATTTCGCTGGTTTATTGCAATTCTGAAAGGCTAGTTGATCCCTTTAGACTGGCGCGGGTTTCGCAAGAAAACCGTATAGTCATAGGCACGCCCGCTCAGTGAAACTGTTTCGTAGAACGTGATCTGTTTTCCTATCAGCAGCAGGGGCTGCCAATTGGTTTTATCGAGTTCAAAACCGTCCTGATCATAGAAAACAACTTGTATGTCTGACCAGACGTCTTGCTTTTTGATATTCTCGATTCCAAGTTTGACCTGGAGGAGATTACCGTCCGTTCGGACCGCCTTGTGCTTGGCTATCCGCAACCAGTCACGAAGGACAAAGTTTTTCGCGATGACCTTCGCCTGATATTGAAGCGGTTCACCCACCTTGCCAGGCATGGGTTTCACCTCGCATGCAATACCGCAGAGGATTGCCGCCATAAGCAGGACGCATGTCGCCATAGAAATGATTTTTCCGACGATGGTATTCATCTTTTCACCTTCCAGTGTATTCTTTTTCGCCGCAAGTGCGCTCGGCTCGTAGCCGATGGCCTTGCGACTGGCGATTTAGTTCCGGTCTTACATCACGGCAATTCATCTGGTACCTGGGACGGACCCTCGGCCGTCTTGGGCACATAGGGTGTTACCAGAACAACCTGATCTTTAGCGCAGCCAGCCAGTGACAGCATTCCGACCAAAACCGACGCCAACAGCGTAATGCCTATTATCTTTTTCATTATTGCGTCCTTCCAAATAATCTTCAGTGCCTCTTCACCAGCGACCTAACGCCACACTCGACCTACACGTTTGGTAGCAGTGACCATGTCATCGGGTCTGGGTTTGTACTCTGTTGTCAGGGACGTCATCTCTGCACTGGCTGTCTCGCCTTCTACACTTGTCACTGTGGCAAGACCGACGAGTCCCACGTCGTAATCCTGCAAGCGTAACTTGTTGCCAGGATGGCCCACCGGCTCGCCTTTCGTGTTATATGCCAGCGGCTGATAACGCCAGTGATAGTTGGTGTCCATTCGATTCTGTGTAAGAGAGTAGAAGTGGCAGACCTTGATCGTATCGCCGACTTTCACATTCGGCAGATTCACAGATCGAAAGTTGATCGTCGTCAGGTCCGTTGTCTTGGCGGGTTGGCCCTCCACAGCGGGAGTCTTCTTTGTAATGGTTTTAACCTTACTGACCCGGGTAAACGCCACCGGACCCTGAACGTTGCATCGGTCAAACTCGCTCCGCAGGGTCAAGAACCTGCGGCCGTTACGTGGAGCCCTGACTCCGCGCCAGACCTGTTCATATCGTTTCAACTCCCCGCCGTCACCATCGTAGAATTTCACCCTTACGGTGCTTGGGCCAGGGGGCACGGTTGTGCTGATTACGTGCACTTCGTTGGGAAGCATGAAACAAGTGCGCGAATCGGAATTGATCGCCCAGGCAGACTCGACAATATCCTGCCCTAGGTCGCCAAGAAACACGCTAGCTGTTACAGCCAAAGCAAATTTACCTACAGCTTTCGCAGCCTGGCCAGCGTCCTTCCCGGACCGGGGCACGCCTCCGGACTGCTCGTGAAGATCGATCAGCTTGAAAGACTTGCCCACAGACACGCCGTCAATGAATATCTCGGCTGATTTCGGCTCGTAATCCGACGGGCGTATCACGTCGTGCTCGCCGTAAAGTCCGACGAGTTGCTTCCAAGGTGCGCGGCCGAGATAGATCATGAAGATCAGGTTCTCTCCGGCCACAATGTCGGCAGACTTGTAGCCACATCGCTTGAGCATCTGCCTGGCCGTGTCGGGATCACTATCGATCTCGGCCATGGCCAAACCCCAGTAGGCCAGGTTGAAATCGTCACGACATTCTTCCTTGCTCATTTTGTCGGCTTCGAGTGCGCGGCGAAAACCGATCGCCGCAGTTTCCGAGTCGCCCATTTTCAGGTTGTACATGCCGACTAGGGCGTTGATCATGGAGATCTCGTAACACTCGCCCTTGAAGGTCTTACTCGCTTCGTCACCCACCGAGGCGGCGGCGGCCTTGCTCTTTTCGCCCTTGACCTCGCCGGTCATGATCGCCTGTGCATCCAGAACATTTTGACATGCCGGGCCGACCTGGCCGAGCGCGTCATGGATCATCGCCCTGTTAGCCGCGATCATCGCATAGTCCTTGTGGTCCATGGTGGGCATCTCCTCCATGTACCCGGAAAGCTCTTGCCGGTAGGTAGCGTACTTCGAGTTCGGATCGATCATCTGCGTGCTGCTTGGATCGCAGTTGCTGGCTGGAACGAACAGCCGGGGCAGGTTCTCGGGGTGTGTGGGCTGGCACCCACCGATAACTCCAGTCAACACAAAGGCGGCAAGAATAGACCAACGTACTCTCTGTATGCTTGATGTAGCTAATGTCTGCATTCAAATATCTCCGTAAAAAAGCGGGGGCAGGCCAGGGCCCAGCCCCAAAGGCCAACACTTCGATAAGCCCTATCGGTATATCGATCCTCTTTTGTGATAAATCTGGGTTTCGTATTCATCTTCCCAGATAATTGCACTGGTGTGTGCGTCTGTCAGGCGGAAGGAGTACCGCCGAAATATCGTTTTCTCGCTGCCGCCAGCAGAGTTGATGGAACTGATCACGCCAGTAAGGAAATAATCGGCCCCAAGGAACTGCGTATTTCGCGAGGAGGTCAACTCGCCCATATCCTTGGCGTCCTGCTCTTTTTTCAAGGAGTCCAAGTGGTGACGGTCGAGGAATACCAACTTGCCGTTCGCATTCTTGAGCATTAGCGTTCGCATCTTCTCGAGAAACGCTTTCTTGTCGATGTAATCGTTAGAGCGGTTCTCCACGGACAGGAATGCGACCGTTGGCGGCGAACTGGCCTTCTGGATTTGTGGCAGAGTGATCATGGATCGAGCCATCTTCTGGCCGATCGTCTCAAAATCCTGAACGGAGATGGAGGTCGGATCGCTGACAAGCTCTCGGCCTACTTCAACTCGTTTGGTTTCGCCAGTGCAACCTAAAAGGCTGGCTACTATTGTGGTGCCCATTGCCAAGAGGATTAACCTCATTTTCTCTCCTTCGCTGTTGTTATTTCGAGGAAGCGCATCCCTGAGCGAATTATACTGTTGGTTCGTGGAGTGTCAATATCAGACAACGATTGGATAATGTCAACTAGTACGTGTAATCGTGGTTGGCCACCAGCCGAATTCATGCGATGGCTGGCGAGTTGGCGATGATCACGCGGCCTTTGCCTTTGGCAATCTCGGCCGTCGGATCGCCGATGAGTACGCCGCGAAATTTGCACAGAGTCTGAACCGAAGGCGGGGCTGCATAAGCAGCCCCGCCTCTTCATATTTACATGGAACGTCACCCTGGTCTAGAGCGGTTCACGTTTAACCTGTCACATTCCAACTTGCTGTGGCGTCGGCTCTACGACATTTCACTCGTGAAACGCTCTCGTCTCACAAGGGCAGCTTCGTTGGGCTCGGTGTTCCCAGATTACTTGAGCTTCTCAGCCTTTTCCGTTTTCGAGAGCTTGTCCCAGGCTGCCGGGCAGCCGCCACAGCAGAAACCGACCTTCTTACCCATATAGGTTCGAGTAAGTTTTTCAGGTACGCGGTTTGGATCGAGTTTTGATCCCATGATCGGGCAGCGGGCGTTCACGATCTTTCCCTTGCCGATTTGCGACATTCCCAAATGACATGCAGCGACAAGTTTCTTCGCTTCTGCAAGTTCGGCCAAGGCCTTGTCTTTATTGTCTGCTTCGATTGACTTGACGGCTTTGTCAATGGCTTTCATCGCCTGGCTCAGCTTCTTCATGTGCATTTCATGCACATTGTGGCGTCCGGCCTTGGACGGCGCAGTGGCCGTCGCCATTTTCATCTTATGACCCTGGTGTTTTTTTTCGGCATACACCGGGATGGACAGAAACGCCACTATCGAGACAACGCCAATACCTAAACCGGCCAGTTTCAACATACGCTTGTTCATTGGACTCTCCTAGTAAGGGCTACCTTAGTTCAGCCACATGGACTAGAGCATTGTTCTTATTACAGAAAACTCTTGTCGCCTCTTTGCTACTGCAATGCCATGGCTCATCGTCCGGCTGCATCGACATAGCTACGGCTATGTCTGCTTCGCCGTCCTCGCCCCAAGGCATTTCGCTACGCTCTGACGCGACAATTATTCTGCAAACTGCTCTAAACACAACCGCTGTTATCATCTCAAACGTTCGGAATGGAGCGAAGGTTCCACAGAAGCATTTTTTCTACAGCCACTTTGCGTAACGAGCCCTCGCAGAGGCCTGAGGCCAATGTGCATAAATGGGCGTCACCAGACCAACTGCTCGAGCAGATCGGTAAGATAATCGCGGGATACCTCTCCGACGGCGCAGTAGGTGTATCCGCCAAGCTCGACTGTCACCATGTTGCAATTTGCAAATGACCCGCCCAGGTAAACGTGATCGCCGCGACGGAGCCTGTCCTTCATGCCCAATGACTCGGGCGGCTCGGACGTCACGATGATGGACATGACACCCCGAGGCGTATCCACAACATAGCTGCCAACGGGCTTGTCCTTGAAGTGGACCACGCAGCAGCCGCGGAGGGACATTCCGGCACCAAGTCGGGGAAATGCCGGCTTGAAACCGAGTTCGTTCTTGAGGTGGCGAGCCAGAGCTTCCGGATCGGATTGGGCGAACAGTTCTGTCTCAGGCGACAGGCCGTGCTGGTGTATCCTGTATAGCTCCTGTTGCGCCGCTGTTGCGGGCTGGGGTGAGGCGAAAAATAATATCAGAGGGATGCTCACCAGCAACAGAGCCGCCACTGCAGTCAGCGGGATGAACCATCGGTGGGCGCGAACGAAACTCAACGCAGGGGCCGCAGTCAGGGGTGCTGCCGGCTTAGAGGCATTGGCGATTTGTTCATGAATTCGACCGGCAAGCTGATCGCTCGCTCGAACCGAGCCGAACGCCATTTGCAGCCGAGATTGCAGGGCTCGCTTTTCTGCCAGCAAGTTCCTGCACATCTCACATTCCGCCAGGTGCGCCGGCTCTGGAATCTTGCCATGCAAGACATCTTCAAATTGTTCGTCATTCAGGTGGGTCATGGCTTCCGCTCCACAAAACCCAACTCTTTTGCGTGGGCCTGCAGCTTCTGTCTCAATGTTGCCCTGGCGCGGCTTGAGCGGGACTTCACCGTCCCGACAGCAACCTGCATGATTTCAGCGACTTCTTCGTGGGCAAGTTGCTCCACATCAACAAGAAACAATGTCAGCCGTTGTTCATCCGGCAACTGTTTCATCGCCTGAATCACATCCTCATCAGAGAAGTTCTCAAGGATGTCGGTGGCATCTGTCCATACAGTCGGCTCTGCATGCGGCCTGTCAGGCACCAAGGCTTCCTCAATCGGCACCTGCGGCCCCACGATCTTCTTGTGACGCAGCAGGTCAATCCAAGTGTTTCGCAGTATCGCCAGCAACCACGCCTTGCAATTCGTTCCGGCTCGAAACGTGTCGAACCTCTCCAGTGCCTTTACAAAGGCTGCCTGTGTTAAATCTTCTGCCAGGTCCTGCTGTCCACACAGCGCGACCGCAGTGCGATAGACATTGTCTATGTACGGCATGGTCAGGTTTTCAAACTCGCTTTTATCGGCCATGGCAGCCGTGGCTTCTCGCCACTTTCCAAACGGATCATGCGGGCTCATGGTTCCAGCTTAACCAGCATATTTGAAGTTACCGGTCATGATAAGCGAACCTGCCCGACGGGGAAAGGCTTCTTGTTAGCGAGCCGACCTCGCCCCTGTCGATTCTCACAACTCTTCGAACCTGCTGAGTGGACTGGCGCTTAATCAACACGTCCAAGTTCACTGGAGGGCTTGACTCTGTAGTATGGTACGGGGTCTATAATATCAATGGAGGCCGAGAATGGTAGCCGGACTGACAATCGGACAAGTGGCAAAGGCGGCGGGCGTCGGTGTCGAAACGGTTCGCTTCTATGAACGGCAGGGGCTGTTCGATCCGCCACCTCGGCGCCCATCGGGATACCGACAGTTCCCCGAGGAAGTGATCCACCGGTTACGCTTCATCAAGCGGGCTAAGGAACTCGGTTTCTCGCTGAGAGAGATTCGGGAGTTGCTGGATTTACGCCTCGATCCGGACGCTACGTGTGCGGATATCAAAGGCCGAGTCCATGGAAAGATCGATGCGATTGACGAAAAGCTGAAAACGCTGCAGAGGATGAAGCGGTCTTTGAGCAAGCTTCTGGCTGCATGCGATGGAAAAGTCACGCTGCCTGCAGACGAGTGCCCCATCCTGGCAAGCCTGGACCGCGAGGAGTGAGATCATGAAGGCCGAGATTACATTGCTGTACGACCCGGATTGCCCCAACGTGGAGCTGGCGAGGAAGAATATTCGTCAGGCCTTGGTCAAACTGTCTCTGCCGGCAAATTGGAGGGAAGTAAACATCTCCGAGCCCAAGGCACAGCAGCATCTCAAGATGTCTGGTTCGCCAACCATCCTAGTCAACGGAGCCGATGTAGCTGGTGCTTCTCCCGACAGCGAAGGCGCTTGCTGCCGGTTGTACACCAGTGAGGACGGACAACTTGTTCGGGCGCCATCCTCAGATGCAATTGCCCATGCGATCGAAGCCGGCAGGGAAAAGCGATCAACCCGCAGGCGACTGTCAGGGCTCTGGCACAGCCTGGCATCCTTGCCTGGGGCTCTGGCGGCGTTGCTTCCAGTCACCGTGTGTCCTCTATGCCTGCCGGCTTTCCTGGGGTTTCTTTCAGCGATTGGATTGGGCTTTCTTCTGCAAGCACGATTCCTGCTGCCGATTGTTGTTGGGCTTTTGCTCCTCGCGCTGGCCGGGCTTGCCTACAAGGCTCATCGGCGTAAGGTGTATGGGCCACTGGCCGTGGGCGTGGTGGCCTCGGCAATAATTTTGATGGGTAAATTCCTGGTGAACTTTGAGCCAGCAATCTACTTCGGCGTTGCCTTGCTGATCGGGGCATCGATATGGAACGCCTGGCCATGGAAGGCGGATCGCACATCGCCATGTTCGTCATGCGTCCCGACGGACAAGAGCGAATGAACAAGGGATGCACAGAATTAAGAGGTGTAATGATGAACGCTAAACGAAAAGTGGAAATATTCACCGCGGGCTGCCCCGCGTGCGATGAGGCGGTCGAACTAATCCGACGAATCGCCTGCCCATCCTGCGAAGTGGAAGTGCTTGACATGCACGAGCCGGCGGTCGCTGAAAGAGCCAAAGCCCTTGGCGTGCAGTCTGTCCCAGCAATCGCGATAGACGGCAAGCTGGCTGGTTGCTGCATGGGCCGAGGAGTTAATGAAGCTACGCTCCAGGAGGCGGGTGTTGGACGAGACTCTTAGACACGTAGCATCAGTCTATCCAACGGGTGATCTTCCAAAAGTCTAAACGTTGACCAGGGTTGGACAGAATAGTTCCGTCCCTCATTTCTCTTCGGATAGCACTTCGACAGCCAGGATGGTCACGTCATCCTCAGGCTTGCCGGAACTGTGAGTCAGGACTTTTTTCATGATAAGTTCTACCTGATGTGTGAGTTGCTCGTTATTGGTCTCACGTACGACTTGTTCCAGCCCCGCTTGTCCCATTATGTTCGACGGTGCACCGACCTCGGTAACTCCATCTGTATATAGAAAGATCCTGTCGGTCGGATGAAGTTGGACTTTCTCTGCAGACCACTCCGCTTCGGAAAACACACCCAGAAGCGGGCCTGTAGAGGGCAAGTGACGCATGCCATTCGCCGCAAGCAACAGTCCTCCAGGGTGACCGGCGGCACAGTAGGTCCAAGTTCGATCTTTGGATTCCCATATGCCCACGCAAACAGTCACAAATTGCCCGTCGGATACGCATCTCAATAGATCCTGGTTTACAAAAGAAATGGCCTCTGCAGGGTCCTCCCGCTCTGCAAGTCGGCGATGGAGGGACATCTTCACCACCCCGGTCAGCAAGGCGGCGCTGATGCCGTGTCCAGCGACATCCAGGATCACAAACGCGATTCTGCCCCCAGACAGTTCGAAGACATCGTACAGGTCACCAGCGACGTCTTCCACTGGACGGTAGTCGGCTGCGACGGACAAGCCGGTTAAGCATGGAAGACAAGTCGGTAACAAGTTTGCCTGAATCTTTCGAGCCTTCTTAAGTTCCGCATTTCGGCTGTCTTCGTGCTTCTTCAATTCCTCAGCCATTGCATTCAGCTTATCTGAAAGAAAGCATATTTCCGTCGAGCCAGAAGGTTTCACTCTGGTGGCAAAGATTCTATTCGACCAGTCCTGTACAGCGGCGGTGAGTCGACCTATCGGCCCGATGACCCAGAAATGCAGTGCAAGAAATATGAGTAAGATGAGGGCAAGGGCCGTTGCTCCGGAGATTGCCGCTCGGCTGATCAGTTGTTTGCGAAGAATTTCTTCGACATGGTCCAGATACTGAGCGAGAATAATCACAGCCCCATCTGAGTCCGTGAGACGTACTTGGGAGAGTCTGTGATTTTGCACGGTAAGGGTCTTTTGCTCTCCGGTGGCCGTCAGCAGTGCTTCTTCAGCAGCCGGACCGCTGTGATAACGCGTGCTGGCCAGTATTTCGTGGTTACCGTCAAGTACGAGAATATGGTGGCCAGGGGAGATCTGTTCGTTCATCTGAGCGCATAAGTCACGCACGTACTGAGCGAATTCGTCGGGCTGACGGATTTTCCTTCGGGCGACCAGAAGAGCCTGTGCCTGCTCGGTCAGCGAGGCACGGACTCCTTCCATATGGACACGGTACTCACGTCGATAGTCCCAGATCGTTCCTGCACCGGTGACTACGAGAACGCTCAGGACAACCGCCGCTGCCAGCCGCAGCCGCAACGATCCCCAAAGGCATGGCCGTTCAAAGCCCGCGCTTGCTTCTTTATTCCTCATTGCATGGCTCAAATCTTACCGTATCCTCCGGCCGAGGTTGCGCGACAGCAACATGAAATCGTAGCGAAAAATTCGCATAACAAATGGACCCGATTTGGGGAGAGGTTCAAGTCGTCATAGACTCTCTCTTAACTTGGATCAGTTTTCTGGGAGCAGGTCAGGCCTTGGCCTGGAACTCTTTAATGGCGCAATACAGGACCGGGACCACGAAAATGCTGACCAGCACCACCAGCATCCCGCCGAATGACGGAATGGCCATGGGAACCATCACGTCGCTGCCTCGGCCGATGGACGTCAGGATCGGGATCAACGCAAGAATCGTCGTCGCAGACGTCATCAAACACGGGCGTACACGACGATGAGCGGCGACTATCGTCGCTTCGCGGATCTCTTCAATCGAGCCCGGCTTGCGGTCTCGGAACACCTGGTCCAGATACGTTGACTGGATCACGCCATTATCCGACGCGATGCCGAATAGTGCCAGGAACCCAACCCAAACCGCCACTGACATGTTGATCGTGTGGACCTGGAACAATTCCCGCATATGGACTCCGAATACGGAGAAGTTCAGGAACCACGGCTGAGAGTAGCACCAGATCATAAGGAACCCGCCGGCCCAGGCTACGAAAATTCCGGAGAAGACAAGCAGCGTGGTCGAGACGGCCCGGAACTGGAAGTAGATGAGCATGAAGATCATGAATAAGGCAACGGGCAGAACGACGGACAGCGTTTTCTGGGCTCGCAGCTGGTTCTCGTAACTGCCGGCGAATTTGTAGCTGACTCCACGAGGCATTGTCAGCTCGCCGCTATCGATCTTGGCCTGCAAGTAGCGCTGGCATTCTTCAACGACGTCCACTTCCGCGTGTTCGGCCTTCTTGTCAAATACGACGTAGCCGACCAGGAAGGTATCTTCGCTCTTGATGACCTGCGGGCCGCGAACATAGCGAATCTCCGCCAACTGGGCGATCGGAATCTGCGTTCCGCCCGCGCCGGGCACGAGAATCCTGGTCATTTTTTCAATGTCGTCGCGTAGCTCTCGATGATAGCGGACCCGCACCGGGAACCGCTCGCGGCCCTCGACGGTCGTGGTAGTCCTCCGGCCGCCGATAGCGATCTCGATCACATTCTGGAACGCGAGTATGGGCACTCCGTAGCGCGCCAATGCGACCCGGTCGGGCACGATTTCCAGGTAAGGCTTGCCGACGATCCGGTCGGCTATGACCGCAGCGGGCTCGACGCTGGGCACTTCCTTGAGGAACCGTTCGATCTGGAGCCCAACCTTCTCGATGGCCTCCAGCGACGGCCCTTTAATCTTCACGCCCATCGGAGCACGCATGCCGCTTTGAAGCATCACGATCCTGGCGGCGATCGGCTGGAGCTTGGGCGCCGACGTGGTGCCTGGGATCCTTGCAGCCTTGATGATTTCGTCCCAGATGTGATTCGGCGTTTTGATCCCAGCCCAGGCTTCGCGCCCTTCGTTGATCGTCGGGTCCAGCGGAGGACGCCAAAGTCTAAATGGCTGGCCATCCGGATCGGGGATCAGCCTGCCCGCTTCATCGCGCGGAAATCGCCCTCGAGCATTGTAGGGCTCGCCGTCGGAAGCGAGAATTGGCTGGCCATGTTCGTCGCTGAACAGCCTCGTCCCTTCAGGCTCGAAACGGAAGTTGACACGCCGGCCTGCCTTGTTCGTAAAGTATTGCGGCTTGTAGTTGATGACGGTTTCGATCATCGAGATCGGGGCGGGGTCCAAGGGCGTTTCGGCCCGGCCGAGCTTTCCGACCACCGAATCGATCTCGGGAATGCTCTGGAACGCCATGTCCTGCTTGGCGAGGATATCAATTGCCTCGCCAATCGACGCGTGAACCATCGTGGTCGGCATGAACAGGTAAGAGCCCTCGTCCAGAGGGGGCATGAATTCCTTGCCGAAACCGGGGAACTTCTCTTCCGCCTTGATCCAGAACGCTGTCGACCGCGTCGAGCTCTTGTCGATGCCGACGCTTTCCCCTACCTCGGGGATGAAAGAAAAGACCGTGTCGAAACCCAGCCAGGCCGTAACGCCAAGAATGACTGTCAGCGCGGGTATCGAGAGGAATACCAGCTTGTGTCGCAAACACCAGCGAAGAATCGGAGAATAAACGTGCCTGAAGAGATGGAAGAAACCCAGCAACCCACCGATCAGCACGCCGACGAACACGAGATTCCTTGAAAGCCCTCGCTGTGGTCCAAGCGGCTCCCAGTATTCGGTCAGGATCAAGCCCACCAGGGACACGACAATTGCATTGGCCAGCCAGGGCATGAAGCGTTCCACTCGCTGGGGGATCCAATTTTTCAGGAGGCTATGGGCTGCCAGCAGAACTATCGCCAGGCCGGATACGGTGATCAGGAAAGACCATCGAGTCAGCCCATAGACCACCAGCGACAGGCCTGCTGCTCCAATGAATGTGAACAGGACTTGTCTAAGCTTCTTGCTGGAGACCTTGCCGCAGAACAGGATGTGTGCAGCGGCTGGCACGACCGTCAGGGCAATGACGACCGACGCAAGCAGTGCGAATGTCTTGGTGTAGGCAAGGGGTTTGAACAGTTTTCCCTCGGCTCCGATCATAGTGAAGACAGGCAGGAAACTGACGATAGTCGTCAGAACAGCCGTCAGAACGGCTCCGCCTACCTCGCTGGCAGCCCTGTGAACGACGGCCGCACGAGGCTCGTCGGGTGGGGCAATTTCCAGGTGCCGTAGCGTGTTCTCGCAAACGACGATACCCATATCAACGATCGTGCCTATAGCGATGGCGATGCCGGAGAGTGCGACAATGTTCGCATCGACTTTGAAGAATTTCATGCCGATGAAGCTAAGCAGCACAGCCAGGGGCAACGTCAAGCTGATAATGAGCCCACTGCGAAGATGCATTACCATCACGATAATCACGATGATCGTGATGAGGATTTCCTGCGATATAGCGTCGTCGAGTGTCCCCAGCGTCTCGTAGATCAGTCCGGTGCGATCATAGAAGGGAACGATGGTGACCTTGCTGATGGTCACCCAGTGCGGCCATTGGTCCCGCTGGATCGACCGCAGATGGGCCAGCCAGGCTTCATTGTTGGTTTCCGCCCCGACGAAGCCCTTGAAGCCGCGCCCTTCAGCATAGATCGCCGCCTCTTCTCGTGTGACTATCGAGAAATCGATCATCGCCTTCGACGGCAGCGCCTCAGTGGTTTCGGCGATCTTGTCCTTAACGTTCTTGATCACCCTTAACGGGTTGTCGCCATAACGGGCCACTACCACCCCGCCGACAGCCTGGGCTCCGCCCTTATCCAATGCGCCGCGCCGCGTGGCCGGGCCGAGCGTCACCTTGGCGACCTGGTTAATCAGGATCGGGACATTATCCCGGACCTTGACAACACTGTTTTCGATGTCGGATGTCTTCTCGATGAACCCGATGCCCCGGATGAAATACTCCGTCCGATTGAGTTCGAGCGTCTTGGCCCCAACATCGATATTGGACGCCTTGACTGCCTTTACTACGTCGGTCAGCGTCACGCCGTACGCCCGCATTGCGTCGGGGTCAACGTCGACCTGATATTCCTTAACGTACCCGCCAACGGAAGCAACCTCTGCAACCCCATCCGCCGAAAGCAGCCAGTATCTGGCGTACCAGTCCTGGATCGTGCGAAGCTCCTCCAGGTCCCAGCCACCGGCCGGGTTGCCGTTGGGGTCGCGTCCTTCCAGCGTGTACCAGTAAATCTGCCCCAGTGCCGTCGCGTCCGGCCCAAGCGCAGGCTTTACCCCAGCCGGCAGCGTACCAGCGGGGAGGCTGTTGAGCTTTTCCAGAACACGCGTGCGGGCCCAGTAGAACTCCACGTCATCCTTGAAGATGACGTAGATCATGGAGAAGCCGAACAACGAGTTGCTGCGAATGGTCTTGATGCCCGGCACGCCCAGCAGCGAAACCGTCAGCGGATAGCTGATCTGGTCTTCCACGTCCTGCGGTGAGCGACCCATCCACTGGGTGAAAACGATTTGCTGGTTTTCACCGATATCCGGGATCGCATCGACGGGCACAGGGTACCTCGTCATCCCCCCGACCTCCCAGTCGAATGGCGCTACCAGAACTCCTACTGCAATCACGGCGAACACGAACAGGCCGACCACGAGCTTGTTGGTTACGCAGAACCGAATGAGCTTGCCGATCGCCGATCGTTGCTCGGGTGTCTGCTCGAAGGGTGACTCGTTATTCATCGGGAACCTCCCTGTTCCCTGACGCCCTGCAAGACCTGGATCACGTCACCGCACTGAAGCATGACCGAGCCAAAGTAGGGGTTGCGCGTCTCGTCGTCCGCCTGCAGCCACGTCGCACCGCGATTGTTGAAGACCATCGGACATTTGAACTGGTACAGGGAACCGCCGACGATGCCGAACCGTTTCGCTGTCGCCGCCATCTCCTCCGAAAGCAGCGCGAATTCCTGGCGAACCCGCTCGATGCCTTCAGCTTGAATGATGCCGGCCAGGATCTTTTTTAACTCGCCGGAAGTTTTCATCCAGGCCAGGTGAGGCTCGCCCTGGAGGAGCGTCATGTCCACGGAGACAATTGCCTCAGTCATCATCTTTGCAGCATCAGCGGCCTGCACGGCGCTATCCTTGGCCAGTGCGGCTTGTATGGCTAGATAGGCCTCGGCGGCTTTGGCGAGCTGCTGTTGAAATTTCGGGTTAATGGCGGAAGACGCCGGAGCGTGGCCAGGCTCCAGGGCGAGCTTCGACTTCATCGCGGCCAGGTGCTCGTTCATCACCTCCGCAACTCGCTCGGCCGTCTTCATATCCTTCGCTTCCTTACCTTCAATCGCATCGTTGGTCAGGAGCATCGAATACTCTTTCCAGAGCATCTTCGGGTGTCCCTGCAGTTTTTGCCCGTCAACATCGCCGATCTTCCGTTGCAGGTTCTCAAACGCCGAGAGGACGGTTTCAAGGTCGCGAGCTTCGATTGCTCGGCCGATTTTTTCCCCAGCGATAAGCACGCCGTGTAGCTGGGCGCGCACCACCGCGGGGAGTGTCATCTCCATCTCGCCGCCCCCTCCTCCCTCAGGCGTCATCATACTTGGCTTGGCTTGGATCTGGAGTTCAGCATCGATTTTGAAGCTGCCCTTGACCACGACGTGTTCGCCTTCCGACAGGCCGTGGCGCACCAGGTAATAGTCGCCCGCCCTGGGCCCAAGGACGATTTCTCGGCCCTCGAAGGTCGGTTTTTCCGTGTCGGGCAGCTCCACGTACACAATGGCTCGCGTACCCGTTACAAGAGCAGCCGAGGCTGGGATCACCAGTGGCTTATCGGCCTTGCCGGGGGCCAGGCCCAGATAGCCCAGAGATTCAGTTCGCACGAGCGGCATTTCGCAGATGTCGCATTTGCCGGCGATTTCTTTCACGACGTCCGGGTGCATGGGGCAGATCCACTTTCCGGCCAGGGCTGCATCCATCACCTTGGCCCCGGTCGCGATCTTCGCTTTTGCCACAGCCCGCACGAACATTCCAGGCTTAAGTCTCATCTCGGGATTCGAAACATTGATCCGCACTTTGACCGTTCGAGTCGTTTGGGTAAGGATCGGATCAATGAATGCGATGGTTCCGGTGAAACGTTCGCCGGGGTAGGCTTCAGTGGTAAACTCTATCTTTTGGCCGTAACGAAGCCACATCAGGTCCGATTCGTAAGCATCCAGGCGGACCCAGACTTGCGAAAGGTCGGCAATCGTATAAATCTTCGTGCCAGTTTTTACGTACATGCCCTCCTGGGCGTTCTTGTGGACGACGATGCCGCCACTCGGCGCATAGATCGTCATGTGGTCAGACGTCGTGCCGCGTCTCTCGATTTCCGCAATCTGCTCGGGCTTGAGCCCCCACAGGCGAAGCTTCTCTCTGACAGCTACAACGGTAGCCTCAGACGTTTCGCGAAGTATGCTGATGTCGCTCTTCTCAAGACTCTTGACGGCCTCCAGGGACTGAAGCAATTCTTCCTGCGCACTCAGCAGCTCCGGGCTGTACAGGTAGACCATGTGGTCGCCCTTCTTGACCGGCACGCCCGTGTAGTCCACGAAGAGCCTGTCCAGCCGCCCTGGAATCCACGCTGTTATGTACTTCAGCCTGGTCTCGTCGAAGTCGATTTTGCCGACCATCCTCACCTCCGCCTCGACGAACTTCCGCTCGACCGGGACGGTCTGGATTTCCATGAGCTTTTTGGCATTCTCGCTGATGGTAAGCTCGCGCAGGCCGCCGGCGTCTTCATCCTGGGTCTCCAGCGGGATCAGCTGCATGTTGCAGAGCGGGCACAGGCCTGGCTTGGGTAGCTTGATCTGCGGATGCATGGAGCACGTCCACACTTGCGGCGCCTTGGTCTCCTCATGGGCCACGTGCTTTGCCGACGTGTCTGTTGTATCAGGGGCAGGACTAAATACGCCCCGCGCCACGTACCCCACGACGAGGCTGATAACTATCGCGGCCACCAGCGCCCATACCTTGGCCGAGCCCTGCATATATTCAATTACTCGCATGATACGTTCCTTCATGATTGCTATCTCGTCTGTCAGTGGGTCAACAGCACAATCGTCGCATTAGATCAGTTCACTCTGAGCCTGCAACATTTCTGCTGGCTGCGACTGCGGCTGACTGCGTCAGAAAACCTTCGGAATATCGTTGTTATTAAAAAATATGCCTTGGTTTCCTTCTTTGTCAGCCTTGTCTCGCCAACGCAGAACATGTTGCATCTCAATCGTGAAATGCTCTTATCGCACCCGATCCAAGCGTGCCGATGTCAGTGCGTTTGTGCAGTTTCAGGATTATCTGAGGCTGAGTCCGCAGGACTCGGCGCCGCTTTGTTCTCACGAACATTTGTTTGGCCCTGCTCTCTGTTCGTGCTTGAGAATTCCCGTGCTGTCAGGCTTTCCATCTCCGCCAATCGCTGGGCCTTGTTCGTTAAGGCCCGCTCGTATGCCAATTCGAATTCGAGAAGAATCCGCTGGGCGTCAATCAGGTCGGTGAACGACGCCTTGCCTGCACGAAAAGCCGCATCCGTAGCCTTCATGGACTCCCTGCCTTTGGGCAGCAGTGCGTCGCGATAGAGATCGATTTTTCGATTGGCATTACGGAACCCATAAGCTGCCATCTTGAGCATAGCGAAGAGGTTATTGGTTTTGTCGAGCTTGCGGTAGACGGCTGCCAAACGACGATGCCTTGCCTGCCTGACACCCGCGGACAGCTTGTCCCGCCAGATCGGCACATTTACCGAAACCATCGCAACGATGGGGTCCTTGCCGTCATCGCTTGGGTGACGCCCGCTGGTGGAGTTGGCGGTATCGACGTAGCCGACGCCAAACGTGAAATCGGGGAAGTACTGCTTCTTCGCCAGCTTGATCTCCTGGTCCCATCGGGCGACTTCAGACTCCAAAGCGCGGATTTCGGGGTTGGCATGCTCCAGCCACGCAAGCAGCTCTTCATCGGTAACCGAAACGTCAACATCTTCGATAGCCTTCGGCCAGGGAAGAGGTGCGCTCGGTTTGCGGTTCAAGGCTGCGTTGAGCCGTGCGACCATGGGTTCGCGCAAGTCTCTCACGCTTCTGAGATGATCGACAAGTTTCCCGAGTTCCACCTGGGCTCGGATAACGGCCGGGTGCGTTGCAGTAGCAGTCATATACCTGGTGCGCAGCACTCGCTCGATGTTCTGAACCAGCCGAACGTTTTCCTCGACGATGTTGATGGTCCGCCAGAGGAAGTAGTACTCGTAGTAAGCGTCTTTGACCTCGCGAAAGAGCTTGAGCTTCTTTGCGTTGTAACGTTGCCTCATTACCTCGGAAGCCTCAAAGGCTACTAAGCCTCGAAGCTTCAACTTCCCGAACCAGGGAAACATTTGCGCAAGCTCAAAGCTCTGCCGCTGAGCGCCAACACGCGTCTCCACTTCTTCGATGAAGTAGCGGTAGGTAAACCGAGGGTCGGGGAGAGACTTTACTTGAGGTACGCGCTCGAGCGCAGCCCTCCACTGGTTGAACGCCGCTTCCAGCCCCGGGTTGTTTATCGCCGCATAGGCAAGATAGTCCGAGAGGTCAGAAGCTTCGCCGAGATCATGGAGTTTATCTGCTGGGCTTGGCTCTGGGGCAAACTCCAACGTCGATTCCGCCGGAGACTCACTCCGCGTGATTCTCTGTCCGGCGCTATCGGCAGCGCAGCCGGCCGGCAGGAGTGCCGCGATAATAACCACCAGAAAAAGTGACGATAAGATGCGAGCCCGTTCCATGAGCTTTTCCTTCCCGTAGGAGCGACCGTGCCTGAAACCATGAACTCCTTGCGTACAAGAAACTATAGCACGCATACTTCCATGGATTTCCAGGTGCGCCGTTAGCATACGAGCACTTTCGTGACTATGCAATCTGCAATACTTGCGGTTACACATGGCTTTCCATAAACGTTAACAGCAACATTATCGGCATTATCAGGCATGCCCGATGAGGCCATTAGTCACCGCTTTGAGACACGATTCAAGTGGGCGGCTTGGGCGGCATGTCCGTTTCATGCACCTAAAAAAAATTGGACTGTCTAGATGGCTTCGCTCCACATGGAGACAATCTCTGCCACCTATATGAACGACTCAGACTGCGATATGGTTCCCACCATGCGCACTTTGGTGCGTACCCGTACGATTTTGTGCGTTTTAGAGCAGTTTCGGACGAATATCGCCAGGTTTTGCTTTATATGCCCGCTATACCGGGGTAGAGTCGCCCATTCTACATGCCCCGGCCCACGGCAGGCCTGACTGCAAGACCTTTAGAAGGAGAATCACATGTTTCGCGGATGGGATCGCAATATCTCGATCGTCAAGCACCTGCTGAAAAAGGCAGCCGAGATGCAACCTTCAATGCGGTGCAAGGCTGGCTCGGTCGACGAATTCAACGAATGGAAAACGACCTTCAAGGCCAAGCTCGACGAGCTGATGGGCCCGTTCCCCCCTCGAATCCCGACCAACCCAAGGACGGTCGCACGGATCGAACGCGAGGACGACTTCGTCGAGAAATTCATCATCGACGTCGAAGACGGCCTGTCCGTGCCCGGCTACCTGCTGCTGCCGAAGGATCTCAAGAAAGGCGAGAAGCGGCCGACGATTCTGACCTGCCACGGACACACCGGCAAGGACGGCAAGAAAGGACCGGCCGGTCTGTCGAACGAAGCCGAGCATAACCAGTACGGCCGCCTGATGACCAAGCGAGGTTACATCACGGCCGTGATCGACTCCCGCGGCTTCGGCGAGTCCACCCTTCCGATCAATACGAGCGACCCCGAAGCCCGCTGCAACTATCTGGGCCTGCTGTATGGGCTGCTTGGCTATAACCTGCTGACGCTGAACATTCACGACCAGATGCAGACGGTGGATTATCTGCTGACGAGGCCGGAGGTCGACGGCGATCGGCTGGGCGTGCTGGGCAGGAGCTTCGGCGGAACCAAGTCGCAATACGTCGGCATCTACGACGACCGGATCAAGGTAGTGGCCGTCATCTGCTACATGTGCACGACGCTGGAGTACACATTCGAAGACATAAATAACAATTGTCTCTCGCAGTACGTGCCCGGCCTGTTCCAATACGGCGACGTTGCGACTGTTGCCGGCCTGATGGCGCCCAAACCGCTGCTGGTGCAAAGCGGCTTCGCAGACGAATGCTTCTCTGTAGACTCGGCCGCTGAAGCGCACGAAGAACTGCGGAGCATCTACCGAGCAGCCGGCGCAGAAGACAAACTAACGACCGATATTTTCGACGGAAAACACGATTTCAACCCGCCGGTAGCATACGGGTTCTTCGACAAATGGCTCGGCCCGGCAAAATCGTAACCACTTACTCACCAATTATTACACACTAGCTTAAGGAGCAGTTCAACATGGCCATTACACCTTGCAGGCCGAAATGGAAAGGCACAATGACCGACCGCGAGCGGTTCAACCGACAGATGAATTTCGAGTCGGTCGATCGCTGTTTTAACCGCGAGTACGGCTTCTGGAATGATAATTTCAAACAGTGGGATCTGTTTCTGGACAACGGCATTACAGGCAACGATCAAGTTGACGAATTCTTCAATTTCGATACGGTCAAGACCATCTGGGGGCCGGTCGGCATCTGGCCGCCCTTCGAAAAAAAAGTAATCGAAGAGACCGAAACGCATCAGATCATCATCGACGGCGCTGGGCTGGTCATGGAGGTGCCCAAGGACGGACACGAGACGATCCCGCGGTACATCCGCTCGACGATCCAGACGCCGGACGACTGGGCCAGGTGCAAGGAAGAGCGAATGACACTCGACCATCCACACCGGACCGTCGACGTCGAGGCGATGATCAAGGACTTCCCCGCCGATCGGGATTATCCGCTGGCTGTGCATTGCGGCTCGATGATCGGGGCGGTTCGAAGCCTGCTGACAATGGAAGGCCTCGCCTATGCGATGTACGACTACCCGGACATGGTCGAAGACATGGTCGAAACCATGTGCGTACAGGTGGAGCATTTTCTGGACCAGGTGCTGGGCAAGGTCGATTTCGACTTCGCGGCCGGGTTCGAGGACATCGCTTTCAAGAACGGCCCGCTGGTCGGCCTGGATTTCTTCAAGAGCGTCATCGTGCCCCGGTACAAACGAATCGACGCGAAGCTCAAGGCGGCCGGCATCGACGTCCACTACGTCGACTGCGACGGCGACGTCCGCTTGCTGATCCCACTGTTTCTGGAAGGCGGCATCAACGTGATGTTCCCCTACGAGGTCAACGCGGCCGGTCACCCGGGCGAGATGCTGAAGGAATACGAAGGCGAGCTGCGGATCATGGGCGGCGTGGACAAGATGGCGCTCGGCGCCGGGCCCGAAGCGATCAAGGCGTATCTCGAAACGCTCGTGCCGCTGGTCGAACGTGGCGGGTTCATCCCCCACTGCGACCACCGCTGCCCGCCGAACGTCAAGCCACAAGACTACCTGTACTACCAGAACCTGAAAGAAGAAATGTTCGGGATGAAGTAGACCGCCTTGCACGCGGCAGAACGCAATGCTATTGCTGGTCGGAAAGGTACTTATCGTACAGTTTCGGCCGGCGGAAGCCCCAGCCCATCCAGCCGAGCGGGTCGCCGTGATACTCGCTGCGGATCTCGCCGATCGGCACGTCGACCACGCACACGCCTGGCTTGTCGTCCATCTGGCAGAGCACCTCGCCGCGTGGACCGACCGCGAAGCTGCCGCCCCCCATGTCCGGCCGGGCGTGATTTACCACGGCTATGGCCAGTTCGTTCTCGGCCGCCCGAACGCGCGTGACGGCCTCGTTGTCGATCTTCTCGCTCCACCGATTGATGTCATACGTCGTCGTCGCTAGCGGGCATGCGATAAACTCGGCGCCGAGACTTCGCAGGCAGCGGACCGACTCGGGGATCTCGCGATCGAAACAGATCATCGTTCCGATCTTCGCCGACACATCACCGTAGGACCGATCAGCCACGGCGAACTCTTCACCGGGAACGAAGAGGTTGCCGTACTCGGTGCTTTCAAAATCGCGACAGTGAATCTTACGATAGACGTTCAGTATCTCGCCGTCTCGCGAGATGAAGGCAGCCGCGTTGCGGATGCTATCGCCTTCGCCGCGTTCGGCGAAACCGACCACCACGTCGAGGGCAAGCGATTTCGCTTTTTCGCGGATGGCTGCAAGGTGAGGCCCGTCGAGTTGCTCAGCTATATCTAGTATTCTCGATTTATAATCGAGTGACGTTATATCGCCATAGCAATAGCCGTGCAAAACGCATTCTGGCGTAATCGCGATCTGTGCGCCCCCCGCAGCAGCCTGTTCGAGCGAGGTCAACACGCGGGCCAGGTTGTCTTCGATGGCCCAGTCTTCGGTATGCACCTGGCAGAGGCCGACGCGCAGCGGCGTATCGGCAGCCTTGCTATTTGTCTGTTTCGAATCCACCACGTCATCTCCTTGCAGTTCCATATCAACTCAGGATCAAAGATTGAACACGCGATACACTTCCGGGTCCAGGCCGGTGCAAAGGTAGTACAGGACCGAAATCGCAAAGGTCAGCAAGCCGCTGAACAATTCGCCGGCCAGTTCGGCGATCGGATATCGAAGCCACTCGCGCGACGCCCACTGGCGATGCACCACCAGCGTCATGCAAACCTCATTCGCAGCCGACGGCTAAGACCCTCGCCGAACCGGACTGCTTGGAGACGGATTATGCGCCATGCATGCTTACTTTGCAAACAGACGGCTGGCCAGCAATCGGACTATCAGGTATAAAAGCCCTTCGCAGGCAATCGGGCCTGCAAATTGCGGAAAGCACTTTCAATTACGATGCAACAAACCGTACTGGTACGTCAAGAGTGCCAGAAAGGACTTGCCCATGAATCATGCGAAGTGGAGCTATCGGCTGCTGGCTGTTACTTTGATCCTGATGCCCGCAACGGCGTTCGCCGTGGACGTGGTGTGGGTTGGCACGGGTGACGGAAATACATGGACAGACGCGAACAATTGGCGCGTCGTTGGTAATGACAGCACGTTTCCTTCTTGCTTGAACAAAGCCGTTCCCACCGAAGCGGTCGGCCAGGTCGTCGATGCAGTCTCTGTGGGCTCGGCGCACTGGAGCGCCACTTCCGGCGACCCGCAACCCGACTTGCACAATGGTCTGAAGGATATGGACAACTCGTTCGGAGAGCACGACGGCAAGCTCGAAAAGTCGACCGGCCACCAGGCCGAAAGGTTCAACCTCTTTCCAGGCAATCGTCTGACGATGACGCTCACCGCACCCAAGCCCGGCCAGTACGTAATCGCGCTGCAGGGCATGACCGGCAAGAACAACTCGCACGTGCTGGAATATCATCGCGGCGAGCAGTGGGTCAAGTTGCCCGTCCTGTCGGGCGATCCGAATTGGCCCAAGGGCTGGCAGGTGAAAATATTCCGCTACCTGATCGAGACCGCGCCCGGCCAGACTAAAATCCCGATCCGCCTTTACTCCACCAAGCAGCGATTGGCGCTGCATGGCATGGTGCTGGCGAAACCGATGGGCGATCCGTTTTCTGGAAAGGCTGGCCCCGCAGGCCCGCACCCGCGACTGCTGTTCAGTAAGGACGAAATCCCCGCACTGCGCAAAAAACTCACCGAAGATCCGTTCTGCTCGAAGATGTACCCGAAGGTGCGGAACATCGGCTACGCCAAAACCATTCTGGATAAAGGCGGGTTTGACAAAGTCCAGGAAAGCAAGGTCATGCGCTTCCGCAAATACCTGCTGATCGGCTCGATTTCCAGCGCCGTCATGGACGACCAGGCCAACCGCAAGCTCGCCCTTGAACTGATCGAAAAGGCGATGACGTGGAAGAGTTGGGGCAATCCGTTGCGGCAGGCGGGCATGATTCGCACCATGTCCATCGCCTACGACTGCCTGTACGAGCACCTGGGGGCGGACCTGCAAGACCGCATGCGACGACGGATCGAGAATGAGACGCGCAACCTCTATATGCAGGCCGTCACCGGCGCGTGGTGGGCGTCTAAGAACCGCGCCAACAACTGGCAGGCTGTGTGCAATTCCGGCATCGGCATGGGCGGGCTCGCACTGGCCGGCGAGGCAGACATGGCCGACGAACTGCTCGCATGGGGCAAGGACCAATGCAAAATTTACCTCCGCACGACGCTGGCCGCCGACGGCAGCTGCCGCGAGGCGTACAGTTCCTACTTCAATTACGGCGTGGGCAGCGCGCTGAGTTTTCTGTTCATGCTCAATAACGCAACCGGCGAGAACCTGCTGGGCTACGACAACGACGTGCTCGCCCGGACAGTCGATTTCAGCCTGTACCTCATGCACCCCCAGCGTGACGGGTTCTGCCAGTTCGACGACACCAATTTCGGCTATCAGATGAACGGCGTGACGATCATGGCCGGGCTTGCCAAGTACAAGCAAGACCCCCTCGCCCAGTGGATGGTGCGCAACTACGCTGGTCCGGAATCCGGGCGAGACAAGCTGCCGGGCTGGCGATCGTGGGAGCAAATTTACCTGCTGCTGTGGTACGACCCGAACCTCGCGACGATCGATCCGGAACAGTCCGACCGCACACCGCTGGCCCGCGCGTATGACGAACCAGGCGAGCCGGGCCTGCAACGATGGTCCAGCGGGCACGTTGTCATGCGGACCGGCTTCAGCTCGAAGGATGACATCTGCCTGATGACCCAGTGCGGCGATTCGGGCGGCTATCACGGCCATGCAGACCAGGGCTCGTTCGTGCTGGACGCGTACGGCGGGCATCTCGTCGGCGACGTCGGCAAGTACGGCGGCTACGGCGGAATCGGAAACAACTGGGCGCACGGCCCGGACAGCCACAGCATCGTGACGATCGACGGTAAGAGCCAGGTCTCCAACCATCAAGCCCTCGACGGACGCAAGGAACGAGACGGCACGATCGACGCGTTCGTTCACAGCCGCTTCGTCGATTACACACTGGCCAACAGCAAGCCCGCCTACGACGCAGGCAAAAACCCTGTCACGCGTGCGAAGCGACACTTCCTGTTCGTGCGAAAGTCGCAACGACGCGGCTACTTCGTCCTGATCGACGACCTGGCCAAACCCGACGACGACGAGCACGTCTACTCGTGGCGGCTGCAAGGCACCCATTTTCATCGCGCCGTTCTGGACGAAACCGCGGCGGCGTTCAGCTTCGTGCCGTCCGACGACAACTACTGGAATCGCGGCGGAGCGTACGCCGAGGGCAAAGGCGCGTCGCTGCAGGTGCTGTTCGCGACGCCCGGCGAGCCAAAAATGAATGTGGTCGCCTCCCAGAAAGTTCGAGGCTGGCTCAAGGGCAAGGCAAGCCCGCCGGAAGGTACGGACACGTTCTTCCCGCCATATGTGACGGTCGAGCAGACCGCAAAGCGAGGCCTGTTCGCCGCACTGCTGTATCCGGAATCCAAGCGGCTGGGCGTTAAAATGCCGCCCGTCGAGCGGATCAACGACGAAGGCCGCGTCGGCTTCCGCGTGGGCGAGGATTTAATCCTGTTCCGCACTGCCGGTGGGACGATCAAAGCCAACGGCGTCGAGACCGACGCACAGATGCTTTTGATCACCGGCGAGGGCAAAGGCCGGGAGTTCTTCGTTACCGGAGCGACGTACCTGATAAGCGGCGGCAAGGAACGCTTCAGAGCGTCGGCACCGATCAGCATTGCCCTCGACGCCGAAAATAAAGGCGCCGCCGACGGCCCGAAAGAAGGCTACACCATCCAACTGGATTCGGGCAAAAAGTTGAAGTTGGCCGGCCGAGCGAAAATCGAATAACGCCCATGGTAATTAATTCAGCGCGGTGGGACGGGAGCCCCACCGCGTTGGTTATGTTAAAAACATTCCGCGAGCAAACAAGTTGCTCGCCCTACCGTTAATTATCGCCATTATCAATCGGATGTGGGAGAAGAAAATCGCCCCATAACCTACCTGAATTGGGATCATAAGCTAAGTTATAGGACATCCCTGGCATAGGCCCATATATAATCCAGCAATCCCGGGTCCATGAGTCCCTTGTTGTTTCGAATTGATTTATAGTTATTTTGAAATAATCTGGAGGCTGTGGGTACATGTCCTTATATATCACAAGTTTTGGATGATATGTGTCGAGCCATTCTTCAATAGCCTCCTTGGGCGCCGATGCGGTGACGAATACTTGATCAGTTCTTGGCGCCTTAAGATGAACGTATTCAATATTGATGGCCTGGTCGAGGTCACGAAAGAATGAGTTGAGGCCGGGAACCTCGGATAACCTGTCGGCACTTCCGCGGATGGTCTTCACACGCAAATCTGCCAAAAGACCCAAGACCACCCAAGTCATGAATCCGGCGACAACCACTACAACGCAGAGCCATATAATTTTTGTTCGTCGTTTCTTATTCATCTTCTCAGTCACACAGATGCTTTTTGAAGAACTGCGGGGCCTTTCGGCCGCTGTAGGCATGGCCGCCCTCGAACAGGTCCAGCTCCAGCCGATCGCGGGCGCCGGCGGCGGCGTAGATTTTTTCAACTTCGTCGAAGCACTCCGTGGCCGTGTCGAGCACGAAGCAGCTGTCGAACGCGCCGATCTCCACCAGCAGCGGCTTGGGCGCGATCAGTCCGTGCAGGTCGGGGATGTCGCACAGCGAGTACAGGCCGGGCGTGATCTGGCTGCCGCAGATGTTGCCGTCGCGCATGGCCATGTCGGCGAACATGCCCGAATAGCAGACGACGTCGGCCGCCTTCACCCGCTCGTCGCACATCGCCAGCCAGGTCGCCATCGTCCCGCCGAAGCTCAGGCCCATCACGCCGATCCGCTCGGGGTCGACGAACTCCTGCTCGCAGAGGTAGTCCAGCGCGCACTGGCCGTCGTGCAGGTCCAGGCCGAGCATGGTCATGCCCAGCATCGTCGCGCGGATGAAGTTCAGATTACAGTGGTCGCGCGTGCCGACGACGTCGCTGTGGTTGGGCTTGCGATTTGCGGCCCGCTCGCCGAAGCCGCGCCAGTCGATCGCGATCACCGCGAAGCCTTCCCTCGCCATCTGCAGGCCGTAATCGTAATTGTGCGCTGCAATGTTCGCCGTTCGCGCCGGGTCGCTGCGATTGCCCATCACGTTATCCTTGCCGTCCATCCCGTGGCCGTGGCCGGCGAGCAGGCCAGGCAGCCGACCGGTCGCATCGGCCGGTCGGTAGACGTAGGCGACGGCCGACATGTGCGGCTCGACGTCGAAGATCACGCGCTGCTTGATAAGCCCGTCCTCGACCCACTCGCCCTGAATTTCCGCATTGAGCGGAACCTTGGCCGGCATTCGTCCGAGCGTCTCCTTCACCGCCGGCAGCAGCTCCGCCTTCCACTTGGCGAAGTCCGCCTCGCTCGAACCGGCGAAGCGATGCGACGGCGTGTGCTCGGCCGAGATGGCCTGGAAATAATGCTCCATCGAAAGGTTTCTATTCATCTGTGTCATTTAGAAAAACTCCTGAAAGCGATGCGGGCACGCAGGCTGTCGCAATCGCTTGACAAAAACTCCATGGAAAGGTTTCTGTTAGTGCGCTTCATATATAAAGGCTCCTGAAAATCGGGGTAATATCAGCGGTACATTATGACTTCCGCCCTACCGGCAGGTCAACGCCCCGCGCCTCTCGCATCGGCCGAATTTAACGGTTCCACTCCAAGCCCGGGAGCGTACAATCGTTCCTCGCGAAACTCGATCCGAGAGGAATTTGAAAGTGACGCAAGACAACGCAACCATCGCCCAAGGCCCGGTAAAGGTCGCATTCGACCTGGCCGGCGGGAAATTCGATATCGAAGTGGGATCTTTCTCGCTGAGCGGCATGCAGGCAGGCTTCGAACACGCAGACGGAACGCTGGCCGGCAGCGAGCTAAACTGGCAGCTGCTCGCCGCAGATGACGATTCGCTGAGCGTAGCCGGCAGCGCAGCCGACCTTACGCTGAAGCTGACCTTCGCGATCCGCCCGCCGCTTGCACACGCTTCTACGCCGGCGCTGGAAATCTCGGCCGAGGTTTCGGGCAAGGCGCCCTTCACACTCGAACGCATCATCGTGCTCGATGGCGGCGGGATGACCTCGCCGGATTGGATATTCATCAACGGCCGCAAGGGCGGCGCGACCGGGACGTTCCCAGGCGACGCAGACCGGGAATTTAACTCCGAGGCTATCTCGTGCTGGACGGCCGGCGGCGAATCTTTGTTCTTCACCGCCCCGGCGCATCAGCCCCTTCCGAGCGTCTTGCAGGGCAAGGTCGAAGGCGGGAAGGTGGCCGAGCTACAGTTCGTCTGCAACGTGGAACTGGACGACATTTCCCCGTCGGTCAGCGCGCCGCCGCTGACGCTCTGCGTAACCGAACGGCCGCACGATTACCTGGAAGCCTACGGCGACCGCCAGCGGACAGACGACATGCGACCGATAGGCCCCGTGCCGATCGCGTGGAACAGTTGGGACTATATTCTCGACCTGGTCAGCGAGGAGTACATCCTCAAGCACCTGGACCTGATCGACAACGATCCCGTCCTGCGAGAGAAGATCGAGTACATCATAATCGATTGCGGCTGGCAGCACCTGTTCGGCGAGTGGGAGGCGAATTACCGTTTCCCGCACGGCATGGAATGGCTGGCTAAGCAGATCACCGACCGCGGCTACAAGGCTGGCCTCTGGTTCTGCCCGGTCGTGTTCGAAAATTGCAGCACGATGTGCTACTGGAACGATCACCTGGCCGCCCAGGGCAAGGGGCGATATCCGTGCGTGGCATGGCAGTGCATGCGACGCTATGGGATCGTGCTGGATATCGAAAACCCCGAAGCGAAACAGTGGCTGTTCGACCTGTTCGCCCGCTATCGAAAGATGGGCTACACGTACTTCAAGCTGGACTTCCTGCGGCACGTCGCCAACGCGTACTACTACGGCGGCAAGCGGGTACCCAAGGGCGAGCTGGTTCGCAAAGTGGTCGAAACCGTTCGCGAGGCGGTCGGCCCCGAGTGTCACATCATGGGCTGCAACCACCCCACCGGCGCCGGGCCTGGCGTGATCGATTCGTGCAGGGTTTCAGGCGACGTTCGCCCGCGATGGGCGTTCGTCAAACGCAACGCGCTCAGCACGTCGTCGAAGTATTGGCAGCACAATCGGCTGTGGGTGAACGATCCGGACTTCGCCCTCTGTCGCGGCTGCGATACGAGCGACGATCCCGACATCGACCGCATGCACAACATGGACGTGTACGTCGAGGTCGACCACGAAGAGATCAATCCCCCGGTAATGTCTCTCTCGCTAATCGAGGCCCGTACACTGCTGAGCGTGATAATTCTCAGCGGAGGCAGCGTGGCCCTGTCGGACGACCTTACCCTGCTGAACGAAGTCGGTATGGATCTGGCCCGCAAGACCGTCACCGCCGAAATCGGCGAAGACAGCCGACCCGTGGATTTGTTCACGGCGGAGTACGCATCGCTGTGGACGCAAAAGCTGCCGTCGGGCGGGGCGAGAATCGGCGCGATCAACTGGAGCGACGAACCGGTCAGCAGAGCGATCGACGTGCGCGACCTGACCGGCCTGGACGCAGAAACCGCCAGCGAATACTGGACCGAAGAGCAACTCACGATCGCAGACGGAAAGATTGAACTGGAACTGGCCCCGCACGAAACGAAGCTGCTGGAGATCCGGTTGTAAGCAAACGCGAACCTTCTCGAATAATGGAGAGTTTTTCATGGCTGTTTGGATGAACATCAACGTGATTCTGCATTCCGACAAGCAGGTGCTTTTCGAGGACATTCAGTCGGGGCAGGCGGAATGATTAAGATCGAACTGAACTGACGAGGTACAAATATGCGGGTCATCGCGTCCCGCAACGCAACGAAGCGAAACTGACCTGGCTGCGATTAGAGCAGTTCACTCTGAGCCTGCATCATTTTTGCTGGCTGCGACTACGGCTGACTGCGTCAGAAAACCTTCGGAATATCGTTGTTATTAAAAAAATATGCCTTGGTTTCCTTCCTTGTCAGCCTTGTCTCGCCAACGCAGAAGATGTTGCATCTCAATCGTGAAATGCTCGCCGACTACTTTTTCAACGCGTAGAATCGCAGGTTGCGATAATCGCCATGGCGGATGTCGTTCTGCTGGCGGAAGGAGAACTTTCCGCCGCCGAGCACCGGGCCGTACGACTCGCCGTCGTCTTGCCAGGTCAGGCAGCGTTGGCCGTTGACGGTCAGTTCGAGCATTCCGTTGAACTTCGTCATTCGCATGCGGTGCCATTTATCCGCCCCGCCCTTGACGACCAGGTCTTCGTCGGCGAACACCAGGTTAAAGCCGTAATTCTTGCGGATGTTCGCCCGGCCGCGCCCGCCCGCGTAGTACGACATGTGATAGCAGTTGATATCGCCCGCGTAATACCGCTCGAAAACACCCTCGCGTTTTTGGAACTTCGGATCGAACACGTCCTCGCCGTTGATCCCGTTGGCACTGAAGAAAATAATCACCAGCCCGCCCAGGTGCGGAGTTCTAAATTCCCACTCGACCGCGAAGTCGGACGGAAAGTTCTCGTTCTTCAGCCAGAATGTGAAATGGTCGGTCTCAACAGGCGACCGCTTGGGCGTGAAGCGTTTCGGGATCAGCCGCAGGAAACCGTCCGACCATTCGACGGCGCCGCCGCCCTCCATCACCCAGTTGTTCTCGTTCTCGGCCTTTCGCATGTCGGCCGGCATGTCCAGCGTGTTCGCGTAGAGAACTTCGCTGCCGGCGCAGGCGGCCGGTACGCGCAGCAGCCGAGCCGCATCGGCCTGGCCGTCAGTTGAAATCTCGACGGACTGGCCCTTTTTGAGATCCGCCACGGCCAGCGGGTTGAACCACCCGGCCAGTGACTTGTCGGACAGGTCGGCGAAAATTTCTTTGTTGCCGCCCGGCCAGGAGAGTTTGAACTTCGCCTTGGTCGCCGACGCTTGCGCCCAGCGGGCGCCGATCTGCCATCGGCCGTCATCGGGAGCGGTGAGTTTCCAGCTCGAACCAGCACTTTCAGCGATAACTTCGTCGGTCCGCTGTGGCAGCGTTTGCGAGCCGATCGTTATGCGGACTTCGTCGATCAGCAGCGTGCCGTCCGCCCGGCCGAAACCCAGACGAAGCATGGTCGCGTCCACGTCCTTGGTAATGTCGGCGAACACCTTCGCGCTGGTCCACCCAGTGGGGTCTTTGGTGGGCAGGCAGCGCCCGCCCCGCCAACTGCGATCGCCGGTTTTGATATTGGTTGCGACGAGGGTCATCCCCGCCCAGTCGTTCGAGTCGAGCGTATCGGTCAGGCGATAGCGACAGTAAATCCAGACGCGTTTGCCGGTGAGTTTCTCGGCCGGCAGGTCCATAAAGGCAAATGCACTTTCTTCCGAGTCGGCCCAGCGAATGGATTCATCGCCCTCTTGGCGTCGTTGCAAGCCTTTGGAGACGATGCGCAGAACGTTTCGCCCGCCTTCGTTGATCACTTCGATCTGGCCGCCCTCGGTTCTCCAGCCTGTAAGGTTTCCCGATTCGAAATCATCACGGAAGATTTCGACTTCCTTTTCACCGGCCGAGTTGCCGGCAGCTTGCCCTGAATTCGTCATCAAAATCGCTCCCAACAGGATAAATGCCAATAGCTTCATTGTTACTTTTATTTAGCGATAACTTCCACGCCGCACAGCAGCGGCAGGCCCGTTCTGGCACGGAACTGAATGGTCAGTTCTTTGCCCGCTTTGACGCTGGGAAATACCACCACGGCGGTTCGCTTGCCGCCGCCGGCCAGCACGGCTGGGTCCACGCTATGTCTGCTCGCCCGGCCGGGAATTATCACGTCGAACGTCCGCGTTCCAAAGCGGGTGGGTTCCGGCTCGGCCATCAGCAGGCGAACCTTATAAAACCGCTCGACAACCGGACCGGCCGTCGAATCTTCCTTCACCAGCGGGATCGTGATCGAGCCGATCCCCTCGACACCGGAGGCCGTGACATACTTCAGTTCGCCCTTTACGATCCGCGATGAATGGTGGCGGAACCAGCGAAGTTTTTTGCCATCGATACCCTCGACGCGAATGGCCACGTCCGGCGAAGGCCCGCCCACGCTGGGGTAATCCAGCCAGAGCGTCCCGTCATCGCTCATCCGGTCGCCGGGCGCGCCCAGGTTCACGCCGATTCGGCGAATGGGCTTGCCGGACCATTCCAGCCGGTTGAACGTCCAGACCTCCACGTCGGGGTCGTGAATCATCGCCAGCGAGGTCTGGTTCTGGTACGGGCACGTGCAGGTTCGCGTATAGTCCGGCGCGTTCAGCACGCCGTTGGCGGCGATCAGGTTCGACGTGCAGCCGGACTTGAACCCGCCGAGGTTGCCCGTGCCCGCATCGGCGTTAAGGTCGTAGAACCCGGCCGCCCCAGAGCGGAACGTCAGCAGATACTCGCTGGCGGTGACAGAATTGCAGCCGTATTCGCGCTGGTAGCGCCAGGGCACTTTCTCGCCGGTCAGCGGATGGGTTCGCTGTTTCTCCTCGCCGGTCAGCAGCGAGATGGCCCAGCCTTCCTTGCGGATCGCATTGAGAAAGATCGTCTCGCCGTGCAGCATGGCCGGGCCGCCCAGTTTCATGTCACTCGGGGCTACCTTCTTATTCCACAGCACGCGTCCGCTGGCCCCGCGATAGGCGACCATGCGTTTATCGGGCTCGGAAACCATGTCGCTCGACGGCCGGCCACCCTGGACCAGCACGTCATGTTCCTGTGAATATCCCAGCCAGGTGCCGAAAACCTTCTCGCTCTTGGCCCACAGAACCTTGCCGCTTCGAACGTCCATCGCGATCAGTCGCGGCGAGTTTTCGACGGTCTTGCCGCGCCGAGTCATAATCGCCGCCAACTCCGTGGGAACCGCATCGACGCAGAACAGCTTGTCCGCGCCGGCGATGATGGAATTGTGGCTGAATGCATTGGTCGCAGTGCGCTGCCAGATCACCTTGCCGCTGTGGCGATCCATCACAATCAGCCGACGCGACGACATCTGATCGTACGATTCGGACCAATGGAACTTCAGCCCGGAACTGGCAACGTGCGTAGAGAAGTCGGCCCCCGCGATCAGCAGGTCCTCGTAGACGCCGATGTAGGTCCACGTCGGTTTTTTGTCATTTTCGTCATTTTCGTTATCGCTATCGCCCGGCAGGGTAATCTTGCCTATCGTCTTGCCGGTGGCCGGGTCGAGCAGCAGGCAGTCGCCGCCGATTACGAGATAGATTTTGTCTTCGGTGACGATGTAATTCGTGCCGCGTGCGTTCGCACCTGGGATGTGCTTCTGGTTGTAAGTTGTGTCGAGCGGGTCGGCCACGTACGTGTCGTTGTAGTAGACGCCGGCGGTGCCCAGGTCATCGAACTTTCGCTTCCACAACACCCGCCCGGTGTAGACGTCGCGGGCGCTGAGCATGTTAATGCCCTGGATGAACAGCCTGCCGCCGAGAACCTGTTCCGGCGGGCCGTGTCCGTGGCGAGGCAGTACGTCGTGATTGCTGTTGCCGCCGAACCATAGCAGCCCCAGCGGCGCGCGGACTACACTGTCGTCAGACTTTGACGTATTGGCCACGTTGCCATACTGGTGAGTCCAGTCGGCCGAGCCGGGCAAGGCGCCGACGCGATTCAGCCGCACGCTGTCGTCCAATATTGTCACTTCGGACCCTGGCAGTTTCGCCGTCGAAAGCCGGCTTGCATCGGTCCCGTACGGCATGAGCGCCACCCCGCCATACGGGCGAAGCGACGGGTAAATCACCTCGGCAAGCGATTGGTCAGCGAGCCCGCCAGTCGCCGAGCCAGGATTGATCTGCACCAGGCTGGCGAGGTATGGCGGTAAGCGGAAAGTAGACACGTCGCCCTGGTGGATGCTGATTCGATCGCCGTAGAGCCCGGCCTTGGAGAACTTCCGGCGAAGATTATCCACGCTAGCGGGATCGGGTTCGACCAGGATGATCTTGAGCTTCGTTCTACGCAGCAGTTCTGCCGCGAGGTTGCCACCTTCGGCGCCGTACAGCACGCAATAGCCTTCGCGAATGTTGTATTTTTCAAGAAGGTAATCGGTGCGTCTAACTGCAATTTCATCCTTGGGCGGGAGGGGTTCAACCGTGCGGGTGTACATTCTCAGCTTTCGCTCGCCGGGGCCGAAGGCGTATACGTTGCCCTCTCGCGTCACGGCGAACAGCCTGTCGTCGGCGGCGATAATCCGGCCGACCGTGCCCTTGACTGGATGGCTCCACAGGAGCTTGGGCGGCTGGCCATCGACGATCTCCACGGCCGAGATGACGTCCTTGCCGCCGACGTACAGTCGCGACCCGGCCTTGATCATCGCGCCAGTCCCGTCGACCTCGAACTCCCACGGGCGATCCATAGTCCATGGGTTTCGCTCGACGAACTCAACCTTCTTCGTTCGCCTGTTTATCCGCCGCTCGGAGACTTTGATCCTGCGAAGCGAAGCCAGGTCGTAAGCGACCAGCGGATTGCCCGCCAGGTAGCACATCTCGCCGTCGAGAACCGGATACCGCGCGTTGCCCCATCGCTCGTCCCAGTAATTGGCGTCGATATCCCATAGCGCGTATCGCGAGCCGGAATCCAGCTTGTACATATACGTATTGATCCCGCGATGATTGAAGAAGAACTTGCCCACAGCCGATACGTGCGACCCGCCCTCTCGCTTCGAGCTGCTGAGGTGATAGTACAGCAGCTTGCCGGTCTTGCGGTCGAGGCAGGCGGGCACGGACCTGCCGCCGGGCACGAGCAGCTTATCGCCGGCAACTACCAGCGACCCCTGCGGCGCGACCCCGGCGAATGACAGCGCCCTGTGAGGCTGTTTTATATAGCTGCTGGATTGGCCGTCGTTCGTCCAGATCACCCGGCCGGTTTCAGCATCGAGCGCGTGGATGAACACGCCCATGAACGGCCAGATGCCTGCGGCGAAATACACCGTGCCGTCTGCGATTACAGGTCCGCCGCGTGCGGGCCAGGTGGAGATCAGCCGGCCGTTGCCGAGCACCCTGCGGTCGATGGGTCCGCCGCGAAATTTCCAGACAAGCGTGCCCTTGACGGCGTTGAGACAATACAAATAGCCGTCGTCGCTGGCGAAGTAGACCTTGCCGCCCCATGCAACTGCGGGCACGCGAACGGGGCCGTCGGCGAAGAATCGCCACAGTCGCCGACCGGTGCGAGTATCCAGTGCGGTCAGGCTGTCGGTGGACGACGAGCCTATGAACATCATCTGGCCCAGGACGACAGGCTCGTAAACGCGGTCGTAGGGCATGCGGTCCTGGTTGACCGGGTCGACCCAGGCGGGCGAAAGGGCCGGGTACTGTCGCACCCAGTGCAATTGAAGATCGGCGTCAAGCCCCGCCGGCGAGGTCGCGCTGCGGGCAGCGTCGTATCGCCACATCGGCCAGTCCTCACCCGCAGACGCGGTGAGACACGTCGCGCCGCACACATGGTGTACGGCCGCTATTGGGAAGTGATCACCGGTCCGCTCCTCGTGCTCGGGCTGGGGTTCATCATCGCCGGATCACGGCGCTCGGTGCGCCGCGCCAGGATGGCCACATCGGCCCCGGCGATGCTCATGGCCTTGGCGAATTGATCAACCGAGACTCCCGTATCATTCTGGACAGCCACGAAGGCGTCGATGAGTGGTGAGGTGAGCACACCACCGAAATCGCTAACGACAACTTCAATCCTCGACATCCGATCAATCCATTCCTTGGCTCAGCCCTTGAGCATACGCTCGGAAGTAGGGGTGTCGGCAACATCCTCGGCGGTTCCGTCAACGTCATGGGGGGGAGGGTCGTTCCTTCGTGTGGCTCCGGTGAAGAAGGCCGCGCTCCCCCTCGAGACTCGTCGTGACAGGTACCGTGCGAGCACCTTTCTTACAAGTACACGCGCCGGTGGCAGTAGAAGCGCAAGCCCGATCGCATCGGTCAGAAACCCAGGCGTTAGCAGAAGTGCGCCGCCGAAAACGATCAGAACGCCGTCCAGCACCTCTCTGTGCGGCATGCGGCGTTCGGCCAGTGCCTTGTTGAATCTACGCCACGCCGCTCTTCCCTGCCGGTTAAGCAGGATCGCGCCCAAGAAGCTGTCGGCAATCAGGATTGCGATCGTTGGCCCGGCGCCGATCAGCCCGCCGATCTCGATGATCAGCCACAGCTCCGCAAGGGGTACCGTAATAAGGAGTATTACAAGCAACAGCGCCATACATGAAGGGTAGCCCGAAAGCAAAAAACTGGGCACTAAATGCCATGTGATCTCGCTACCCTAAGTGGAATGCCCACTGAAGAAGAGATAAGGGAAGCACTTACGAGTGTGATCGACCCCGAGC
>SDBV01001433.1_pt1 | contig 36038 bp, 19 predicted proteins | sample 2277081 | NCBI WGS metagenome assembly SDBV01 (sample SAMN10402039, study PRJNA504765) | marine sediment metagenome | isolation source: marine sediment core GS10_PC15, 223 cmbsf | place: Arctic Ocean: Southern Knipovich Ridge | collected 2010 | reverse complement strand
CTCCAATTCACATGTGCCATTTTGCCATCTTCAGAAAGCTGAATTTGCACTGTTCCGGAATGCTCTGATTTGGCTGACGAGCTGGAACACAATATTTTGCCGTCATAATAAACAGGGGAATTTGCATGGATTTTATTGCCCTGTTGTTGTTCAATGCTCCAGTAAAATTCACCTGTATCTGCATCCAATCCTATGATGGATTCAGCAGTCATCGTGACTATTAACCGGGTATTGTTATGCTCAACTAATATTGGTGAGCAATAGGCGGCTGGTTGACGGTTGCCTGGACTTGTCCAGATTGTTTCTCCGTTAAACCGATTCAGGGCAACAACATTATTTTCTGCTCCTCCCGGGGTGCAAATGATCGTATTGCCATCCACCAATAAAGATTCTGCCATGCCCCATTGTATATTTTCTGCATTAAATTTTTGGAGAAGATCAACAGACCAGATCAGATCGCCATCATTTCCATCATAACAGTATACCACCCCTTTTCCACTTTCGAAATACACTAAATCTCCGACTACCGTTGGAGTTGACCTGGAGCCTGTATAATTTTTATACCATTCCACACCATATTCCTTTTTCCAGGATAATTCCCCTTGCATATTGAAAGCGTAAATTACGCCAATGGTATCGGGCATTCCGCAAGCAAATAATTTGTCCTTACCAATTCCGACGTTCCCATGACCCTCACCCAAGCCTTCAAATGACCAAAGTAAATCCGGCCCGTTTTCAGGCCATTGCTTCAGCAGATTTGTTTCCGGATATTTCCCATCCCTGTCCGGACCCCTCCACTGTGAAATCTCTGGGGATTCTGTACAAGAAAAAAGTATCGCTACAGCTAAGAGGTAAAAAATATGTTTATGGATCATTTTACGGATTAATTAAAAAGTCAAATCTATGGTTGAATAGTGGTATAAATATAGGTAAAAGTCTGAAATGCTGTTTCAAGCGCAAAACTATTTTTTACCATAAATTGTCTGAACAGGATTTATATGATGGGAATGATTAAAAAAATGGAAGAGCTTCACTCCTGTGCCATTCAGTTTGCCTTCGGCAGATGCATTTTTGATGCGTGTGAAAAAATGAGATTTAAGGTGGCAATGCAATTGCCTGGCTCGTCCAGCCCTGTGACAATCAGGGTTGATGGAGATGAATCGTAGAACTATTCCCCTCCTGGGAGGGGCTAGTGGTGGGTTTATTTTGGGGAAGATCATAAAGTTTCTTAACGATGATTGACTGATGGGCATGATTAAAAAAATATCCCACTCCGTTGTGGTTTGTGTCTTCACTAACCATAAATTGTCTGAACCTTGATTTATATGATTATATGATGGGCAGGATTAAAAAAATGGAAAGATTTGGCTCTTGCCCTATGCAGATTGCCTTCGGCAGATGCTTTTTTGAAGCGTGTGGAATGAATGGGATTTAAGGTGGCAATGCAATTGCCTGGCACATCCAGCCCTGTGACAATCAGGGTTGATGGAGATGAATCGTAGAACTATTCCCCTCCTGGGAGGGGCTAGGGGTGGGTTTATTTTGGGGAAGATCATAAAGTTTCTTAACGATGATTGACTGATGGGCATGATTAAAAAAAACACTTCGCTCCTGTGCCAAGTAGTTTGCCTTTGCAGATACATTTTTTAATGCGTGTGGAATGAATGGGATTTAAGGTGGCAATGCAATTGCCTTGCTGGTCCAATCCTGTTACAATCAAGGTTGATGGAGTTGTACTACGTTTTACTGGTACTTATCAAGATGCGTGGGTATTACACATTTCGCCGGGGTGATTCACTCATAGATACACCGCATTATAAACCTGCCTCGCCGGTAGGCGGGTACTTCCTTTCATTATGTCCTCGATTGCATCGAGGACGAGTTGGGTCTTGTGGGAAACGTTTAGTATAAAATTAGTAGCCGATTACGGAACTTAAATCTTTCAATTTACAATGAAGTTGAAGCGGGCTACAACTCTCGAATTTACTATTATCTCAGCTATTTTTATTATACATCGTTACAACCTGGTCATTTTTGTCTTTATGCATTTACATTATAATTATTTCGTTAAATTTCATTCTAAAATTTCACTTTTACCCATCATCATATTATAATGTCCTTTATTTTCAGTGTGTGCAAAAATGTCTTCAAATACCTTCAGATATTTTACAATTATACCGTCAGGAGCTTCAATAAATAAATCATCTGGCAAAGTATGTGACCCTTCGTTTACCCAACTTAAAAGTGATCTGCAAATATCCCGTTCTTCTTGTGTTTCAAAATTGCTGATTAAAAAGTCATCTCTTTTGTTACCTAAAATATTAAAGAAATTTTCTAAAATCCTTCTCATTGTATTTTGAATCGTAGTTCCGGAATTCTTCTGCCAATCTTTTATCTCCCGCCACAACAATTCATAGGACGACTGAATAGGATTTTGCTCTGAATAAGGCTGAATTGTTGTTTTCTTATAGTTTTTACGTAGTATCCAAAACAACGACCTTTCACCTTTTCTATTCAAACCTTCATATGAAACCTCTTTATGAAAATACACATTGTGCGTTAGGAGTATTATTTGTCTTATGTTCCCTTTATCCAATTTTACCTCTTTAATAATCTCTTTTATTAAAGTGCTCACTATAAATAACACATTACTATCTAAGCTCGAAATTGGATCATCAATTACAAGTATTCTTTCGTCATTAACAGTTTCTTCAGAAATTCCCCCTTTAGCTAATTGTAAATAGTATAATAATGTAATGAATGTGATTTCTCCTTCGCTTAAAGTGGTTTCTGCAATAGTGCCGTCTTCTCGTTGAATTTGATAAAATCCATCTTCTGAAGCAGGTACAATTTCAAAATTCAGAAACCCATATGATTTTAAAAGTCTGTTAATTTCGTCAATAGTTGGCTGAACGCTTGTTACATTCTTGCTCAGTTTTTTTATTTCATTATCCAAATCCTTATAATATTGAAGCTTGGATAGTAACTGTTTTTTGATTAAGGTATATCCAGTTTCTAACCCTTTTTTATTGGTATTGAATTTGGTGATTTCTGCTCTAAAGTCTTCAACTAACAATTTCCAAATAGCATTTATTAATTTGGTTTTCTGATTATTAAAATCAGCCACAATATCATTGTGCTTTTTTACTTCAATATTCGAGTATGATATTAACGAGGAAACTAAAGATAGTTGTTCCTTTAAGGAAACCAATTCTATGCTTCTGCTTGGCTCTTTAAGCTTATTAATTAGTAACTCGGAATTTGTTGTATTCTGACTCATTAATGTTTTAAGGTAGGCAGAGAATTTATCAACATTCAGTTTAGAGTTTTTAAAATTCTTTTGAGTTAATTCAGCTGTATCAAGTTCATTGATTATATTTTGCATCAATGAGTTATATTCTTGTTTTAATTCTTTAAGAATTTTTATGTCGTTTATATATGTTTCATCAAAAAAACTTTCAAGTTGATTTTTGAATTCAGCTGTAATTGTTTGTTGCTGACAGAACGGACAAGTTTTTTCCTCTAGCAAATAATTTCTCCCTTGATTTACCCAGTCGTTGATATTTAGTTTTTGAATAAGTTTTGCAATATCAACATCAGCTTTTCCAACAATTATTTTTCTCCAAATTGTGTGATCTTCAATTTCAAGAATCCTTACAAAATTAATTGTATTTATTGGAGCTATTGTTTGCGGAACTTCACCGAAAATAATTGTTGCCTTTTCCTTTAATTCATCAATTGTAGATAACACTTCTGTATTATTAGAAAATTCTTGAAGTAATCTATTTTTAAAAAGTTCACCAGACCTCATAGAACCAACAAAAGCTTCTTTGAAAACAACTTGATGCTTTTTGTAAATCTTAGTCCAACAATAATCTTTGAATTCATTTTCTAAAGTTTCTTTTTTCTGAATTTGTATATTTAGTACTTCTCTTATTTTAACCCCTTCAGATTTCAATAGCTTTAATTCTTCAGTTTTGTCTGTAATGATTTTGATTTCATCTTTTGTTGCTTCTCCGAGTGTAAAAATTCCCCCGAGTTTACCATTCCCAAAGTTCCTTTCTCTAAATTCTTTGTTGTAAACTAAAGTTTGTAACTCTTGTGTGTTTTTCCAATTCAATGAACAGTTTTCAAACCTCTCATCCAATGGATTATGTAATAAATTTGAAATAATTGTTTTACCACATCCATTTGCGCCATAAATAAAGTTTACCTTCTTCAAATCATTAATTTGAACACCAATTTCATCATAAGTGGCAATTCTTTTTATAGCTAAAGATTCAATCATAATCCTATCTCCGATTTTAAATGAGTAAATTGATCGATAAAATAATTCTTTTCATATCAAAATTGTAGTTGTCTTTTTTCGGCTTGATGGTAACATCCGAACATCTGTATTCCACATTCTTTTTTTGCATCTCCTATGTGTATTGCACATACCCGCCGATATTGGGTATATTTGCAATTGCTTTTATTTTTTCTATATCTGTCAGCTATTCTTTCTTGATAAATACCCCTAATCGTTCCATAAGCTGCTGCTTCTTGTGCTTCCAGGATCGTTAGAAACTTATGTTCCTTTGTGTTTCTATAAAAAAACGATGGTCAAAACGGCATGGGTGTTAGTAAAAATTATCAACTCGGCTTCAAGATATAAAATAATCTTTAGAAACTGCAAATATATAACGTGCTCATTTGACATTGCTCTCCATAGCCGTAGAGTAGGTGGGGGAAATGTTAAGAAAGAAGGAATAAGAAAGAAGGAATAAGAAATGAGGAATAAGAAATAAGAAATGAGGAATAAGAAAGAAGGAATAAGAAATAAGAAAGAAGGAATAAGAAAGAAGGAATAAGAAATAAGAAATAAGAAAGAAGGAATAAGAAATAAGAAATAAGAAATGAGGAATAAGAAATAAGAAATGAGGAATAAGAAAGAAGGAATAAGAAATAAGAAAGAAGGAATAAGAAATGAGGAATAAGAAATAAGAAATGAGGAATAAGAAATCAGAAATAAGAAATGAACAAAAAAAGAATACTCACCTGGCACAAGTGTTTCACTCGTACCCTCAATCTTTTGCAGGATCATGGTTCATTCAGCGCCAGCATGCCTTGTTTGCAAGCCAATGTCAATAAGTTAAGACCTGACAGGTTTTTCGCTCAAAACAAGCCTTAATAATTTCAGCGTTCTCCCAATATTTAATTGGCAAACCTGTCAGGTCTGCAGGTTAATAATCCTGTCTATCATTTAATCATATAAATCCTGTTCACATTTTCTGGCGGGCCTTCCTAACACATAATGAAAAGCAGGAATCCTTCCGAATTTATTACCCAAACGTTCGTGTTTTAGATTTTGGCAGAGGCTTCGATCCTCTAAGTGGTTCAAATAAAAAAAGCAATTGAATGAATCGGACATTTATGAGCATGTCACGGACGGAGTCCTGGTAACCATTGCTTTCACAGGTCCCGAGAACCTGCGATAGGGAGAAGGTCATCACCTCTATCGAGCGACGCATAATACTGTTTTGGTGCGGTTAAATCCCTTGGATTTGTCCGTTGCACCGGGTTGAATTTAATACTCATTGTTTTTGATTTTTAGGATTAAAAATAACCATTCGTTTAACCCATAATTGGGCATACACCTCATGCTTCATCATACGGGAGCATGAGTACCTGGTGTGCTGCTTTTCCCACCGCATTACTTTCCGGAAATAATGTTGTTAACTTAATCAACCGCTTTCAGCAGCCAATCAACTTTCGAGAAGGATCCTAACTTAAGAAGTTGTTATTATAAAAGAAAGTTACATTTAAATACACTCAATTTCTATGCCAAAAATTGGCTTTTGCCTGTGAATATTCCATAATTAATCAAATGAACAGAATTTTAACTTTTTTTAACATTTTATCCCGAAGATCATGCTGAAATACAGGGTATTTCCACTGGCCAGTGCCTCCCTGCAGTAGGCAGGCTTGTATCGCGTGCCCGATATCTCTATTGGCTATTACTAAAAACGAACCTTTGAATCGCTCGAAACATCAAGACGTTTTATCTAAAACATCAAGACGTTTTATCTCAAACATCAAGACGTTTTGTCTCAAACATCAAGAGGAATCGGATGAAACATCAAGAGGAATCAGACAAAAGAACAAGAGGAATTGAACGAATCGTCAATAGAAATCGGATGAAACAAAAAGTAGAATTGGACGAGGAAACGCTTGAAAGAGAGAAAAGGATAGTGGCTATGCAGGCATCAAAGATAAAATCGTACGACAGATGTATTTATTCTGATCTGATTTGCCATCGGGAGGAAAGTTTGTATGATTTGATTTTGTTTTGAGAGGGGAATGGTCTGAGGTGGTTTTTATTTAAATGATCGATGCTCCAACCACCCCTTATTCGAGGGAACCACCTTAGTTAATGATGAGTTAAATAACCGCCTGTACCAAATTTCAAAGAGCCTGTAAACTTTCAATTATAAGTGTGTGATCGCACTAACACATATGCAAGTACCACGCCAAAATTGAAGCCATTAATGTGTCCGGATCTTGTTTTATGCGATTAAAGGATAAACATGATTAAAAATAAATTGAATGAACTACCCCCTCTCCTCACTTGTAAATCCCGGTAGGCTATTACAAAGGAAAATGGCTGATTTTTGTTTTATATGATTTCTTTTTTCCTATCACTCCTCATCCATAAATTACAGAGGAGCAGCCTTAAACTTGTGGCTCGCTGCTCGTAGCTCATGGCTTTTCCCTTTGCATTTGATGTCCCTTTTTCGAACACATGTGTTGGAAAATCCTACACATTCCTTATTGCAAGGTATTTTAAATGCCTGTATTTATGGTATTTAACATTTGGCATCTATATTGACAATGAAAGGCGGATTCTATAAATTGATTATTATTTCGAAACTATGATCAAGCACCACTTTAAGATTTTTCTCAGAAATCTTGCACGAAGAGATGTCGTTACCTATATCAACATCATCGGATTATCCGTTGGGCTGGCATGTTCAATCCTCATTCTTCTTTGGATAAAGAATGAATTGAGCTACGATACTTTTCATTCAAATTTCAAAGATATATACCGGATACAGCTTACCACATTTCGCGAAGGCGTTCCAAATGATTCAGACCCGATCACGATGGTACCCATCGGGCCTGCATTAAATGAAAATTTTCCTGAGATCAGATCCTTTGTTCGTTTGAGACAATTTTCTGAGCTTACGCTGCAACAAGAAGATATGTACTTTTTAGAGGAAAATTTCCTGGCTGCCGACAGTAGTTTTTTCGATATATTTTCATTCAATCTAATTGAAGGAAATCCAAATACAGCGCTATCAGATCCTAACCGTATTGTGCTTTCTGAGACCATAGCAAAGAAAATATTTGCCGATGAACCAGCGCTCGGTAAATCAATGATCATAAATGGGGACGATCATTATGTAGTAAGCGGAGTAGTTGAAGATCCTCCGCAAAACTCGCACATCAAATTTAATGGAATAATTTCGATGAGCTCATTATGGCAGGATAATCCGTGTACAAAATGGGATTGCAACTACTCGTTTTACACCTACCTGCTGCTCAATCCGGATGCTGATGCAAAAGCACTTGAAGCAAAATTCCCGGATTTTCTTTGGGAACCCTTAAATAAGAAAATTGCCCAGGCCGGATGGAAAGTAGTAGCCGGCCTGATGCCACTCGGTGATGTACACTTCAAGTCTACCTCAAACTCTGAGATGGAATCACCGGGAAATACCGGGATGATATTTCTTTTCTCTGCCATTGCCCTATTTATATTGGTCATTGCGTGCATCAATTTTATAAATCTAAGCACGGCTCAAGCAAGCAAAAAAGGAAAAGAAATAGGCATAAAAAAAGTTGCAGGTGCTACACGCAATCAACTTGCGGCACAGCTTATCGGTGAAGTGTTTATCCAGACTTCTATCGCCCTGATCATTGCAGTAGTTATCGCAGAATTGACACTTCCGGCATTTAACAATCTGCTGCATATGAACCTGAATGTGGAATATCAATCAAGCGGATTTATTATGGCTGCTACGCTTTTACTTGTTGTGATCACCCTGGGATCGGGAGCTTATCCTGCATTGTACCTGACCAAATTTCATCCGGCGGAAATATTAAAAGGAAAAGTTGCTTTAGGAGCTTATAATTCCGGATTGAGAAATACATTGGTCGTCATCCAGTTTACCATTTCCATTGCTTTAATTGCCGGCACATTTATCATCTATAATCAACTGCATTTCTTGACCAACCACGACCTGGGATTTGATAAAGAAAATATTATAACCATTCCGATGAATAATGATGAGGCCAGGGATCAATGGGAGCAACTTAGGCTTGAGATGAACCAGCTCCCGGAAGTTGTCTCAGTCGGAGCCTCTACCTTTGTACCCGGAGGCGGCTCGACGAGCAATGGTTATTTGCCGGAAGGTTTTGACTCTCCCATTATGCTAAAGGTGCTGGACATCGATGAAGATTATCTTCGTACTATGGGTGTGGAGGTGGTTTCCGGAAGAAATTTCTCTAAAGAATTCACCACCGATAAGTCAGCCTTTATCATCAACGAACAATTGGCAAAGCAACTGGATTGGGACGATCCTGTAGGCAAAACAATAAATAGAAATAGCAAAAAACACCCCATCATTGGCGTTGTAAATGATTTTAATTTCTCATCACTACATCACCAAATGGAACCTTTAATTATCTCTCAAAATCCATGGGAAGGAATACAAAGCTATGGTTATTTATCCGTAAGGATACGATCCGGAAATATTTCCCAGACGATCCAAAAGCTGGAAAAAATCTGGAAAGGTCAGGTCACTTCACTGCCATTTGAATTTAGCTTTCTGGAAGACCGGCTAAACAACTTGTACCTCACTGAAAAGCGACTTGGAGAAACCTTCATCTATTTTTCCAGTCTTGCGATCCTCATTTCCTGCATGGGCCTTTTTGGTCTGGTATTGTTTATTGTAGATCAGAAAACAAAAGAAATTGGCATCCGAAAAACACTTGGAGGTTCTGTCATAGATATCCTTTTGTTATTATCCAAAGATCTCACAAAATGGATATTTATTGCCTTAATAATCGCCATCCCGCTCACCTGGTTGGCCATGGACAATTGGCTGATGAACTTCGCCTATAGTACGGAAATCAGTTGGTGGATATTTGCTTTGGCAGGCCTGCTCACCATTCTAATTTCATGGATCACTATAAGCTGGCATACGATTAAGGCGGCTTTGAAAAATCCGGTAGATGCATTGAGGTATGAGTAGGGAAGAGCTTTGAGCTATGAGCCAAAAGGCTAAATGCTGAAGGCTAAAAGTATAACGCTGTTATTGATTTGAAAAATTAACTTTTTAATATATAAGCATATGTTTTTTTACTATATAAAAATCGCGCTGAAGAACCTTTGGAATAATAAGAAGTATTCAGCCATTAATATTGTGGGATTTTCTTTTAGCCTGTCCATATTTTTAGTGATCATATTGTTCATTCTTCATGAAAAATCTTTTGACCGTTATCATCAGCATAGCGAAACGATCTATCGACTTACTGACGAAAAAGATAATAGCAGCTCCATAGACTACAGGGTAAAAGATGTCCTTGTCGAACAGTTTGCGGAAATCAAAAATGTCTGTTTGTATCAGCAGATTAGTCACGATATTCCTGTGACTTATGCAAAAACCGGCTACTATATTAAGAATGTTTCATCGGCAGATAAAGCATTTTTTGAAATGTTTGATGTCGATTTTATTAAGGGAAACAAAAGCCATCCTTTTGAAAACCTCAATTCTGTTATTCTCACGGAAAGCAATGCAAAGATGGTTTTCGGCAATGAAGATCCAATAGGAAAAGAACTAAGCCTTATGAGTAATTTTCCCTTGGTTGTTTCCGCTATCATCAAAGATTTTCCAGAAAACTCTAGTTTTGAACCAGGTATGATCGTGTGTGCTGATAATGATGATTTTAAATTTTCTTATTCATGTGAAAATAGCGATGACTTGAGTAGCTACCGATGGCCTTTCAGGATTTATATTCAATCAAATGAACATAAGAATCCCGGCTCATTGCTAACTTCCATCAACAACAACCTGGACTTGCTAAAACCTTACGTAAATAAGGCCGGGCTGATCCCGCTAGTTGATATTTATTTGCATGACAACACTTATGGCAGCCGAACAAAAAAAGGCAATCCAGCGCTGATCAGGCTTCTGCTGGCAGTTGCCCTGGTTATTCTACTAATGGCCATCATCAACTATATCAATCTTACGATTGCGCAACAACAAAAAAGAGGGAAAGAGATTGGCGTACGAAAAACTATTGGTGCAACAAAGGTGGATTTGATCACTCAATTTCTCTTCGAATCCATCATCGTCACAGTCACGGCATTTGGGTTATCCCTAATCCTCGTTGAACTGATGTCTCCATTTTTCCAGGGGATTTTTAATGTGCCATTGAGCCTCTCCGTTTTATTCATTTTTCCATTAAATATCATCATGGGTATATCTGTGTTATCTATAGGTCTTCTCACAGGAATTTGGCCAGCTCTTTTATTTTCACGCTTCAATCCGATAGGCATATTAAGCAAAAGAACAGTGATACGGGGTCATAAAAACTATTCCAGAAATGCCTTGACGGTATTTCAATTTACCGTATCTATAGCGCTCATATTTTGTGTGATCGTAATCCAGAAGCAAATCGAATTTTCCAAGCATAAGGATTTGGGATTTAACAAAGATCAATTGTTGCGTATAGACCTGCCCCAAATTGCTGAATCGAATATGAACAGCGCCACAGGAATGATCAATGATCTTAGAAATTTGGCCTATGTCACTGACCTGACACTGAGCAATGGCGTTCCGGGAAATATCAATTTTCATATGGGAGCAGGAATAAAAGGGAAAGACAAATCCCTTGCCATATTAAGGGTAGATTCTACTTTCTTGAAGACCTTTGATATTAAAATCCTTGAAGGACGGGATTTTCTGCCTGGAGATGCAGGAAAGACGTGTATGATTAATCAGGCTGCAATGGATTATTTCGAATGGGAAAACATAGAGAATAAAATTTATAATAACGGCAGAAAAGGCGGCTATAAAGTAGTCGGGATACTTGACGATTTCCACATAAGCTCCACGCATAACGCGATAGAGCCTTTTGCAGTCTTATTGGATTTGCGCCAGCCAATTCATCTAAGCCTGAAAATATCTGGAGATCATATCGGCGCTACTATGGCCTATATTCAAAAATCGTGGAAAAAGGCTTTGCCGGAATATCCCCTGGAATACCAGTTTTATGATGACTGGTTTGCTAGTATGTATGAAAAAGAAGAACGTTTTGGCAGAATCATCAGCTTCTTTGCTATCCTTGCCATCAGCATTTCCTGCATAGGAATTTTGGGTTTAGCGATCTTCACCTCCGAAAGGAGAACCAAAGAAATTGGCATCCGCAAAGTAAATGGAGCTTCCATAGAAAATATTGTATTCCTGCTGACAAAAGAATTTACCACATGGGTACTCATCGCTTTTATCATTGCAGCTCCATTGGCATATTTCGCTATAAATACCTGGCTTGCGGACTTCGCCTACCGCACGGATATTTCCTGGTGGGTATTTGCTGTTTCGGGGCTGTCTGCCTTATTGATCGCCTGGGGCACAGTTGGTTGGCAATCTTTGAAAGCTGCGATGACTAATCCGGTGGAGGCGTTGAGGTATGAGTGATGGGGAGTTGCGAGTTATGAGGTGTGAGCTACGAGCTAAAAGCTAAAAAAACCGAAGAGATAAAAACAAAAAATGAAACACACGTTAAAACTATTTTATAGGAATTTCAGGAAGAATTTGTCGGTCAACCTGATCAATGTTGGTGGGTTGACCTTGAGCATGGCTGTGGTACTCATGCTTTCGGCTTATTGCTACAGCGAGCTAATGACTGACAGGCATCATGATAAATATGATCAGACATTTCTGATAAGTAGCAGTCATAAATATCTCAAATTAGGAGTAGTAACACCTGGTGTTTTAGCAGATCACCTGCAAAATAATATTCCGGAAGTACAAAAGGTTGTTAGAATAGCCGGCACATGGAATCCTCCAGTGGTCAAACATGAAAATGGAGAAAGTTTTCAAACGAATCTGATGTTTGCTGATAATGGATTTTTTGATGTTTTCAAATATATTCCAATAGTCGGGGATTTGAGCAATGCTTTACAGGAGCCCATGTCTGCCGTTGTAACTTCTTCTGAAGCTATACGCTTATTTGGAAAGACAGATGTTGTTGGGCAAAATCTTATTATAAATAATGAATATTTGGTGACAATCACTGCTGTAATCGATGAAGGTCTAAATAATTCATTCCTGACATTTAACATATTGCTTCCGGTATCTTCTATACCTCAAATCCCGATTATTGATAGTGATTTCACAAACTGGAATAATTTGTTTTTTCTGACCTTCGTACAACTCGAAAATGGAACAGATACTAAAAAAACGGCAAATATTATTAAGAATATTTATTACAAGAACTCCGATAAAGAAAGTCCGGAGGCTCCGGATATAACCCTCCTTCCAACAAAAGAAATATACTTTGCCGGGATTGATAATTCCTATCTGGATTTTATTGTTGTCGGAGATAAATCAAAAGTAATCGTATTATTGATGGTTGCCTTATTAATCTTCTTGATGGCCATTATCAATTACATGAATATATCATCATATGCCCTTAAAGATCGCTTGCATCAGACGGGCATTTTTAAGATCGTTGGGGCCGGCAGAATTCAATTGCTACGAAATAACATCTTTGAAGCAATCCTCACTTTTGTTCTTTCTGTTTGGCTTGCACTTATGCTGACAGAAATACTTAGGCCTGTGGTTTATTACTATACCGGCATGAAATATGCAAACAATCTCATATTTTCACCATTGTTCATTTTTGTATCCCTGCTTGTTGCTGTGTTATTTGGGATTTTATCAAATATATCCAATGCACTAAAAATTTCCGCTTCACCTCCTATCCATAGTATCCGGAAAAGATTTAATACCGGAAATAACAAAGGTCTTTATCAGGGGACATTGGTAGTTATTCAATTTTGCGCCGCCATTTCGCTGATATCATTTACCCTACTTGTTAATAAACAAATAGAATTTGGGGGAAAAGACCTTGGTTTTGCTAAAGATAATATACTAGCAATCAAGTTCACTAATCAGCTTAAAAAAGAGGTGTTAAGGGAGAAATTGAATAGTCAATCAAATATTGATAAAATTTCTTTGACTGGGTTTTATCCTGGAAAATCTTTTTCTCAATGGCAAGGGTCTCTCTCAACAGATGGAGAAGAAAAGTATGTGAGATTTACAACCTTCGATGCAGATGCTCATTTCATGGATATGATGAGCATCGAGTTGATTTCCGGTCGAAATTTTTCAGATACGATCTTATCGGATAAAAATAAAGTATTGGTTAATGAATCATTCCTGAAGGAATACGATGTTACCCTACCCATCGGTGAAACCATTAATAAAAAGTATGAAATTATTGGAGTGGTAAAAGATTTTCATTTCAAATCCAAAAATCATGCAATTGAACCTCTTGTCCTTTTAAACAGGGGTTATGCAAGCTACACTTTGGTATCCACTCATACTGAAAATTTTAAAGAATTATCACGCTCGGTAGACAATATAAAAGATATATGCGCTGAGATGTCTCCGGACTTCCCTGTGGAAGTTAGTTTTATGGATATGGCGGTAGCGAATATGTACCAATCTGAAATTCAGTTTCGACGCACGTTTACCTTTTTTGCCGGATGCGCCATATTTATCAGCTGTCTGGGCATTTTGGCGCTCTCACTATTTACAAGTCAGCAACGAACAAAGGAAATCGGCATCCGCAAAGTAAATGGCGCGCATGTGGAGGATATATTAATGTTATTGAACAAAGATTTTATAAAGTGGGTGCTTATTGCATTTATCATTGCCACTCCCATGGCATATTTCTCCATGACCAAATGGCTGGAAAGTTTTGCTTACAAAACCGAAATTAGCTGGTGGATATTTATCATTGGAGGGTGTTCTGCTTTGCTGATTGCCCTGGCAACGGTGAGTTGGCAAAGCTGGATGGCAGCAAGGAGAAATCCGGTTGAGGCGCTGAGGAATGAGTGAGGGGAGTTGTGAGTTATAGGTGCAAGTTGCTAGCTAAAGGCTGAAAGGTAAAGGGTAAAATAAAACTAAGTAGATAAGCATCAAGCTGTAAAATAAAAAATGAAACATACATTAAAACTATTCTATAGGAACTTCGGGAAACATTTCACGATCAATCTGATCAATTTGGGAGGATTGTCTCTCAGTATGGCGGTGGTGTTGATGCTCTCTGCCTATTGCTATAGTGAATTGACTACTGATAGGCATCATAAACATGCCAAAGAAACATTTCTTGTAGCCCGTGGAGATAAAAACAAATCACTCAGTATTCATTCTCCAGCCATTCTTACGGACCAACTAAGGAGTGAAATCCCTGAAATACAAGATATCGTTAGGTTTAGTGATAGCTGGGAAACAACGATAATCAAAGCAGAAGGAAGAGAGGCCTTTGAAACAGAATTACTTTTTATTGATGAGGCTTTTTTTAAAATATTCGAATACAATGAAATTCGAGGGAATCTGGATATTGCTCTGTCACAACCCATGTCGATTGTACTGACAAAACCTGAAGCATTACGCCTATTTGGGGAGGTAGATGTAGTTGGAAAAACAATCCATATTAACAATGAACATTTAGTGAAAGTTACCGCTGTAATTCAAGCACCAGCATATAATTCCTGCCTGTCTTTTAAGGCTTTAATGCCGACATCAGGCAGACCTATTATTCGGCCTAATGGGGATGAATTTACCAATTGGGAAAAATCTAATTTCCAAACATTTGTGCACATTACAGAAGGAGCCGACTTGGGAAAAATTGAAACCATGATAAAAGGTATATATACAAAAAATTCAAGCCTAGAGGCAAATACCAGGGAAATAGCCTTAATTCCGCTTGATAAAATCTACTTTTCTAAAATTAATTATCCTGGAGTTAATCATATTAAAACTATTGATCTCAGCAAAATAACCATCCTAATGATTGTGGCTTTGTTGATTCTGGTTATTGCCCTTATCAATTTTGTAAATATATCATCCTACAGTTTAAAAGAACGTTTAAGGCAAACAGGCATCTTTAAAATCATTGGCGCAAACCAAAGACAAATATTAATCAATATCCTATTCGAATCCACTCTGCTATTCGCATGTTCCTATTGGATCGCAATTATGTTAATTGAAGTAATCCATACCACAATTTCCCGATACACTGGAATAAGCTACATCAATGAACTAACGCTGACACCTTTTTTTATTTTCGTTACGTTTACAACAGCCATTTCGCTGGGCATTATCACAAATATAATTCCCTCAGTCAGGCATGTATTCACTCACCCGGTTCAAGGATTGAAAAATGAGTATAATGAAAAAAAAGCAGTCGGATCTTACCAGGGATATTTAGTGATATTTCAATTTTGCGCTGCAATCGTATTGATCACTTTTACCATTCTGGTGCAAAAACAAATAAACTATGGGATAAATGGCTTAGGATTTCATGATGAAAACATAGTGGCTATAAAATTATCCGATCAAATAAATGCCCAAGTATTCAAAGATAAACTGAGCTATTTGATTGGAATAGAAAAAATTTCGCTCACGCAGTTTTACCCGAATAAAACAAGTGAAAATTGGTACGCTTCCATACCTGTTAATGGGGAGGATAAAAACATGCAGTTTGCCATTTTTGATGCAGATGCTGCATTTATGGAAATTATGGGCTTGGAGTTGGTATCCGGGCGGTTTTATTCAGATACAACAGGTTCTGAGAAAAATAAAATACTCATAAATGAATCCTTTGTTAAACAACTATCAATTGATAATCCATTAGACCTCTCATTTTCGATATTTTCATATGACTTTGAGGTGGTAGGGGTCATTAAGGACTTTCATTATCAGTCCAAAAATCATGCAATTGGTCCGCTGGTTATTTACAATACCGGGCATCCGAGCTACTGCCTGGTACAGGTATCTTCCAATCAATTTTCGGATTTAAGCGAAAACATCAATCAAATCAAAGCAATTGCACGTCAACTTTCACCGGACAATCCTGTAGAAGTAGGTTTTATGGAAGATGCTGTGGAGCAAATGTATCAATCCGAAATCCAGTTTCGACGTACGTTTACCTTTTTTGCAGGATGCGCCATATTCTTAAGTTGCCTGGGAATACTTGCACTCTCCCTTTTTGCAGGTCAGCAACGAACCAAAGAAATCGGTATCCGAAAAGTAAACGGTGCCCATATGGAGGACATATTGATGTTGCTAAACAAAGATTTTATAAAGTGGGTGCTGATCGCATTTGTAATAGCCTCGCCATTAGCATGGTTTGCTATGAATCGTTGGTTGGAAGGTTTCGCTTATAAAACTGAGATCAGTTGGTGGATATTTATGACAGGCGGAGGAATGGCCTTATTGATCGCCCTGGTAACAGTGAGTTGGCAAAGTTGGTTGGCGGCGAGGAGGAACCCGGTAGATGCGCTGAGGGATGAATAAAAGGGAGTTGCGAGTGATGAGTTGCGAGTTGAGAGCTAAAGACTGAAAGCTAAAAGAATTTAGTCGGAATTGTTGAAAGAAAAAAATAGAAAATTATACATTATGATTGAACACTTCTTGAAAATCGCGTTTAGAAACCTGGTAAAGAATAAGAGCTTTACGCTGATCAACATACTGGGATTGTCCATTGGCATCATGTCCTTTCTATTCATCTTTTTGTGGGTGCAGGATGAACTGAGCTACGACAAATTTCATGAGAAGGGAGACAGGATTTACCGCATCGCCTGGCAATCCGATAATCCTCAGACCCGCACTCCTCATCCGATGACTTATAAAATGATAGAAGATTTTTCGGAAGTGGAAAATGCGGTGAGTATCACGCCGGTGTGGGGCGAGGGACTCACGCAACCGGAAAGAACAATCACTTATGGTGAAAGGCAATTTGAAGAAAGTGCTATTTACGCTGCCGATACTACCTTCTTCGATGTATTTACATTTCCAATGCTGCAAGGAGATCCGGAAACTGCCCTCAACGATGTAGGTTCGATTGTCATTTCTGAAACAAGTGCCCGAAAATTATTTGGAGAAGAAGATCCGATGAATAAAATAATCACCATTAACTTCGGGCAGGATTTTCCGTTTCGGATTACAGGAGTAATGGCCGATATTCCTTCCAACGCCCATTTCCACTTTAATTTTCTGGTTTCCTATGTTATGCTTAAAACTGCTTTTAGCAGTGAATTTTTCGAATGGGGAGATTTTGGTCATTACAATTACCTGCTCCTAAATGAGGATGCAAACCCCAAAGAGCTGGAAAGGAAAATGATTGCCTGGTCAAAGAAATATATTGACTGGTCTGAAAGTGCCTGGAACGCACTGGAACGCGGTGAAATTAAATTTATGCTCCAGTCTTTACCAGAAATACACCTGAAATCCCAGCTGAGATGGGAATTAGAAACCAATGGAAATATACTTTACATCTATATTTTTTCGGCCATGGGTATTCTTGTGCTGCTGATCGCCTGCGTCAATTTCATGAATCTTTCTATTGCAAGGTCTTCGATGCGCGGAAAAGAGGTAGGCGTAAAGAAAGTAGTGGGCGCGCAGCGATCCTCCATTCAAACCCAGTTTCTGATGGAGGCCATGTTATCTGCAGGTATTTCGATGATCCTGGCAATTGTCTTGTTTGAGGTACTGGCCATACCGCTTGGCAGCGTGGTAAATAAGCAATTTATTATCCCCTATTCCAATCCGATGGTTCCTCTGGTATTGCTTGGTTTTGCAATCGCTTGTGGGTTGTTGGCAGGTTTATATCCGGCGATTTTCATGTCTGGCTTCTCCCCTTTTGCAGTATTAAAAGGCGCAAAATCCAGTATGTCCAAAAATTCAGTATTGCGTAATAGCCTGGTTGTATTTCAGTTTTCGGTCTCCATATTTCTCATCATTGCCACACTTACCATCTCCAGGCAGGTGAGTTTCATGCGCGCACAAAAACTGGGTTTTGAAGCAGAACAATTGTTGGTCATACCGATCAAAGACAGTACGATACTCCACAATTATGAGTCTGCGAAAAACCAATTTCTCGCCCATCACAGCATCAGCAGCATTTCTGCAGTCTCGAATATTCCCGGACGTCGGTTCGACAATAATCCTATTGAGTGGCTGGAAGGTGATCAACAAATCGATGCCTCAGAGCTAAAAGTAGACCCTGACTTTCTCCATACCCTTCAGATTAAGCTGGATTCGGGCAGGTTCTTTGCCAAAAACAGACCTTCAGACATTGAACATGCGTTTATCATCAACAAAACCGCCGCCAAGCTTTTTAAGTGGGATTCTCCGCTACAGGAAGAGTTCATCTGGCATGACGATGAAACAACGCGCAAGGGTACCATTATCGGAGTCATTGATGATTTTCATTTTCAATCGCTGCACAGCTCTATCGAACCCCTGATCATAAATTTCCAACCTGCCGCATTCAATTATTTCATGGTACGGATCAGCAATGAGGATATTCCCAATACCATCGCATTTATCAAAGAAAAGTATGAAACGCTAGACCCACAGCATGCCTTCACTTACTTCTTCCTCGATGATGACTTAGCCAAATTGTATCGGGCCGATGAACAAATGCAGGAAGTAGTGGGCTATTTTACCATCCTTGCCATCATCATTTCTTGCATCGGTTTGTTCGGATTGTCTTCCTTTGCTGCAGAACAAAGAACTAAAGAAATAGGCATCCGAAAGGTAAACGGCGCATCCGTTTTTAGCATATTGATCATGTTGTCAAGTGAATTTTCCAAATGGATCGCCATTGCCGCCTTGATAGCCACTCCAATCACGTGGTATATCCTTAATGAGTGGATGCAGAATTTCGCTTTTAAAACAGGAACATCCTGGGTATTTTATCCGCTGGCATTCCTGATAACCTTGATAATCTCATGGCTGACCATAGGACCACAATCGATAAAGGCAGCTCTGAAAAATCCGGTAGAGGCGTTGAGGTATGAGTAAGGGAATTATGAGTTTCGAGCTATGAGCTAAAACCACAAGTTATGAGCTAAAATTATTATCTTTAATCAAATTCGGAATTTAGGCTGGCCGTAGCGAGGCCATGCCATTTTACTTTTCCGTTGTGTATAATTGTCGCTTCATGAAAATGCAACAAAGAATAATGTATCTTGGATGTGTAATTGTACCAGGCATTTTTTATAGTATGAATCTGATGGCTCAACCTTTATATTTTTCAACACCCCAAGAATCAGTTGAATTAACATCTAAGTTGCTGATTGAGGAAGATTGGGAAAAATTATCGAATTATTACTTTTTAGAAAATTCGGATAGAGAAACAATTGCATCGTTGAAAAACGGAAGTTATTTTATAAGAGATAAAAGACCTGAGATTTTTCATCCTGCGGTGCCTTGGAAGTTCAAAAATCCGTTTCCCACCGGCTTTACATATTTAAGTCATTTTGAGCTTGAAAAAGATAGCATAAAAGTAAATGTAAGCCTGGAAATAGATCAGGGAAATGATATGCTGCAGCAAGGAATATCATCTTTTTATTTATTACGATCAGAAAACGGATATCAGTTTCTACCTTAAAAAATGATTCCTTTCAGGGTTCCCCCTTCTTTGGTCTTGGCGTCTCGCTGATACCAACTGGACCCCGCTACAGGAAACCCCTGAAGGGGCCATTCAATTAATCCCAAAAGAAATAGCGGCTCTACTAAGCATGTGGATTCAAAAAAAAATCACCTGCCGATATACATCAACAGGTGATTTTAAAATGTTATTGAAAATATTATCTATTATAGAAAACCTTGACAAAGTCTGCATTATTCAGATAGTCAAAACTAAGCTGTACGCTCACAAGAGGCTCGAAATTGTATTCTTCTACTTCAACAATCAGATGTTTTACACCTGATTTATCGGCAGCTTCCAGAACAGCTTTAAAGTCAATTTCTCCACTCTCGCCTAATTCAGTAGCATCTTTCATATGATAACTCTCGAATCTTCCCGGATATTTATCGAAATAATCAAGAGCGTTTTTGCCTCCTTTATAAATCCAATAAAGATCTAGTTGAAACATCACTTTATCTGCATCGGTATTTTCGAGCATATAATCGTAGATCACTGTTTCCGTTGAATCCATTAACTTGAATTCGTTGGAATGGTTATGGTATCCAAAACGCAAGCCGGCGGCATTACATTTTTCTCCTACTGCATTGAAATAATCGCAGTTGGCTTTAAGCGCTTCAAGACTTTCATAAGGGTAACTGCCCATGGATGGCTTCACAATATATTCCACACCAACTTTTTTGTGGGCGGCAATGCATTCGTCCCACCAGATCATGGCGTTTTCAAATGAACCTTCTTCACCGGTTAGATTAATGCCGGCATGTGAACCAACGACTTTCATACCGTTCGCTTCGATAAGGGCTTTGAAGGCTTCGGGCTCCATGCCATAAAACTTACCATCGGAATATCCCGCTGCCTCAACGACCTTAAATCCCATCTGACCAACCTTTTCTATGGTTCCCTTCAAGTCTTTCTGAATATCGTCCCGGACAGAATAGAGCTGCAAACCAATTTGATTTTCCTTTACTTTAGGTGCACATGACCACACATTGGCCATGATAAGACCGGCTAACATAATTTTGCCGATCATTGACGAATAGTTTTTCTTTTTCATTGTAACAAGTTTTAAAATATGTACGGATCAATAAAAATTATTAATCCAAAAAAATTATTTATTAAGACAGAATCTATTTTAGACTTTAGATTTTTGAACAAATGCCTACTAAATGTTCTTGGATGCTCATCCCTCATTTTATTAAGCACAATTAACTATGTTTTTTAATCAGACAAATATAATCTTGTCCTGTTTCATTTCCCAGAACAACATGATTGTTTTATATATTTCCACTGAAGGAATTAGCTTGAAACTCGTGCCAAAATATTGAAGTAGAAAATTTTAAAAGGGAAAGTAATAAACACAAAAAAGGTCGTGAAGACAAAATCCCCCCGACCCTTTTATGATTAACTGTTTAAGCGATAAATTATAGTCAACTGCTACCTTCTTCTATTTCTACGTTTTTCCATGTGGTCGAGATAGGCAGCCAGGTATTTCTTATCATTTTCATCACTATCACCATATTTCGCTCTGACCTCCGTCAGCTTGTCGTGCATCATACGCTGTACTTCAGCATAATCCGGATCATCATAGACGCTCTTCATTTCATCCGGATCCTTTTTCAGGTCATACAACTCCCATTCATCTACATCATAATAAAAATGCATCAGCTTGTATCGCTGGTTGGCGACTCCGTAATGCCTTTTTACCATGTGAACAGATGGATATTCATAATAGGTATAATACACCTCATCCCGGAATTCACTTGTTTCACCGCTCATCAGCTTTCGGAAGGATTCACCTTGCATGGCTTCAGGTATTTCGATGCCAGCATAGTCAAGGAAGGTGGGAGCGAAGTCAAGGTTTTGGACCAGCTTATCTATCTTTGTTCCGGCTTTGATCTCTTTCGGGAAACGCACCAATAGAGGTGTTCTGAAAGATTCTTTATACATAAATCGCTTGTCGAACCAGCCATGCTCTCCTAGATAAAATCCCTGATCGGAAGTGTACACCACTACGGTATTTTCAGCCAATCCATTTGCTTCCAGGTAGTCCAACACTTCGCCTACACCATCGTCAACTGATTTTATGGTACGCAGGTAATCTTTGATATACCGGTTGAATTTCCATTTACCAAGCTCTTCCCCTTGCAGGTTTGCCGCTTTCATCGCATCGTTTTTCGGCGTATAAGCGTTTAACCAATCTTCGCGCTGCTTATCGTTGAACCGATTCAACTCTCTGTAAAATCCGGTACTGTCTCCATTGGGATCAACAATCATTTTAAAATCATGCCCCCAACGTGCGTGTCCGTCAACCTGCATTTCTTGAGTATGTGCTGCTGTGCCACGTCCCTCATAGTCATCGAAATAGTTGGCAGGTGGTTCAAAAGTTTTGTCATCATAAAGCGTCAAATACTTAGGCGCGGGTTTCCAGTTTCGGTGAGGAGCTTTTTGGTGATACAACATGCAAAATGGCTTGTTCGGATCGCGTTTGTTTTTGAGCCAATCCAGTGCGGTTTCGGTAATGATATCCGTACAATAGCCTTCAAATCGTTTTCGCTCTCCATTCACCAGGAAATCAGGGTTGTAATATGCCCCCTGTCCGGGAAGCACCATCGAAAAATCAAATCCCTGGGGCAAACCGTCGAGATGGATTTTTCCGATCATAGCCGTTTGATAGCCGTTGGCCTGAAGCAGTTTAGGGAAGTTATCCTGATCCCAGTTGAAGGGCTGCACGTTGTCCACTTTACCATTGACGAAGCTGTGTTTTCCTGTAAGCAATACTGCCCGGCTCGGCGCACAAATGGAATTAGTGACACATGAACGCGTAAACAGCACGCCCTGATCGGCCAGGCGGTCAATATTTGGAGTGTTGTTTAATCCATACCCATAAGCGCTGATCGCCTGGTAGGCATGGTCATCGCTCATGATATAAATAATGTTGGGCCGTTCATTGGCCTTATCTTTCTGATTCGAAGCACAGTTGACAAAAAGCACTGTCGTAAAAAAAAGTACAAATAGTTTTGTAGTCGTGTATTTCATGATGGTATATTTATTTGAATTCAATATTGTTAATGCATTACCGCCTTTCGGTCAATGCGATATATTTACTTGCCTTGAGCCTAATATTTACAATCCGATGGATTAGATTTAATATAATAGTCCTTGAAGTTTTTTGCCCTGGTATCCATACATCCTTCAAGGTTCAGTAATCTGATATTTTTAAAATCAATTGGCTGACCTTCACTTTGCAGTGCTACAAAACCTTCGGTAAGCAACTTCCCGTCTGGCTTGAAAGTCGGATCATACCTTTCCACAACCCCTCCACCGATCTGGGGTTGGGAATATTGCAGCACGGTATCCTCATTGATCATGTGGATAACAAGTGAATCTCCAAAAACAATCAACTCTGCCTTTACCCACTGGTCTCCAAAATACGTTTCGGAGGTGGAGTTGATACAATGGCCAGGGTAAATCTTGCCCTCATATACTACCTCGGTTCCTGGTGAGCACATATTCCCGGTAGGTCTGGATTTCCCTTCTTCCAGTCCTCCAAGAAATTGCATTTCGACAGAGATTGGCCAGTTTTGTTCTTTTGGCATCGTTCGAGGATCCTGCGAATGAAACATGACCCCGCTATTCATGATGGTATAACTTGGCGCTCCCGGATGTAATGCTCCAATAAACCGATACTCCATTTGCAGTCTAAAATATGAGAATGGTTGTTTGTAATACAAATGCCCGAACTGATCGTTGAAATCACCTTCGTAATCGTCATATCGAGCTTTGATCATATCATCTTCTACCCGAAATGTATTTCCATAATTCACTCCCACATCATGATGGTGGATTTTTACAATCCAATCATTAATGTCTTTTCCATTAAATAATTCTTTCCAGTCTTCTTTTGAGGAACCATCTTGTGCAAATAGTATTTGGATGGTCAATGAAAAAACCACCAATAAAATACTTCTGAATTTTGTAGATAAACTTATAGCATTGATCATAAATATATTTTAAGACCGTGAAAAATAAGAAAAAATGCATTATTGAAAGGCAATATAAATACATGAATTAGAGCTGACAAGTGATTATGGAAATTAGCTGATTTTTAATGTATGAAACCGTTTGTATAAAATTGAGACACAGAACTGTCTGATAATTTTCAATTCATCAAACAAATGTCCATTTTAGACTTTATTTTTTTCACCATAAACTAATTGCTGTGTTTTACAAAAAGAATCTTTTCCTGGTTTTAGGCTTTTTTCTTCAAATTTCATGGATCAGCGCTCAGGAAGCCACACATCCATTAAGCATCAAATTGGCTGTCGAGGATGAAATAAAAGGTGAGGTAAATTCAGATGGCCGTTTGTTTGTGTTTCTGTCAACTCAATCAAACAGAGAACCCAGAACCATTACGTGGCCTTCAGGTGGAAATTATATTTTCGCCAGGAATATAAAAAATTATGATGCTACTCAAGAATTTATTTTATCTGCTTCAGCAGATTGGCGTTCAATGTCGGAGTGGTCACTCAATGAGGTGCCTGAAGGAACCTATTATCTTCAAGTGCTTTGGGATCAGGATAGGGAAGAATCCCAACTCAATGCTCCCGGAAATATACATAGTCCGGTAAAAAAACTGGAAGTTAATCAGGCTGTTGATGTAGAAATTAGTTTATCGGAAATAATTGGCTCAAGAACTATTACCGACCACAAGTTTGTAAAGGAAGTTACCTTTAAAAGTGATGTCTTGTCTGGTTGGTGGAACCAGGAAATGATCCTGAAAGCTTCGGTTTTGTTGCCTGGTGGCTATTATGATAATCCGAATAAAAAATATCCTGTGAGGTATAATATAGCCGGTTATGGAGGCCGATATACGAGAATCAATACCCTGATCGGGAGTACACGGTTTACAGATTGGTGGTTTTCGGATGAAGCGCCACAGATTATAAATGTATTTCTTGATGGTGAAGGGCCTTTTGGCGACAGCTACCAGATGGATTCGGAGAATAGCGGGCCTTATGGCTCCGCCTTGATAAATGAACTGATTCCGCACATCGAAAAATCTTATCGGGGAAGAGGATCTGCCAAATACAGATTTGTAGATGGCTGCTCTACCGGAGGGTGGGTTTCGCTGGCTTTACAGCTGTTTTACCCCGATGAATTTAATGGTGTTTGGGCGTATAGTCCGGATGCGGTGGAATTTGAAAATTATCAGTTGATCAATATTTATAAGGACAAGAATGCCTTTATAAATGAATACCAGAATCAAAGGCCAGTTGCCCGAAATACCAGCGGTGAACCCATGATGATGTTGAAAAATTTTATCCAATATGAAAATGTACTTGGATGGTCAGATAGCTATGTGACTTCAGGAGGTCAGTTCAGTGCACATACAGCCCTTTATAGCCCCAAAGGTGAGGATGGATTGCCAGCGCCTCTCTTTGATCCCGAGTCAGGTGAAATTGACATCCAAGTTGCTGAACATTGGAAGAAATATGATCTGCTTTTGCATACCAAAGAAAACTGGGCTGAGCTGGGGCCAAAGATTCAGGGAAAGATTTATATCTGGATGGGAGATATGGATCATTTCTATCTCAATATGGCAACACGCTCTTTTGATGAATATTTAAAATCCACCACAAATCCTGTATCTGATGCGGATATTATATTTACACCTACAAAAGGACATTGTGCTAATTTCTCTCATCGTGTAATCCTGGAGAAAATGGCGGAAAAATTGGAGTCAATTGAATAAATTTATAAGTGGATATGTTGTTCTAAATTAATTACCTAATCGCCCAAATTTCTTCTTCATGAAAAAGCTGCTTTAGTATTTCTTGTCCTTGCTTTCAATGTCATGGAATCTGCAAAAACGAATGAAATCCTTGGTCAAAGTACACCTGAATCCCAGGGAATGTCTTCAAAAGCCATTCTGAATTTTATTGATGCTGCAGAAAAACAACAGCCTGATGCCCTGCATAGCCTTATGATTGTACGCCACGGAAATATTGTGGCTGAAGGGTTGGTGGAAGCCATACAATGCCGAAAGCCCGCATCAGCTCTATTCACTAAGTAAGAACTTCACATCAACTGCAATAGGCCTTGCTATAGAAGAAAAGCTAATAACTATCGATGATCAGGTGATCTCATTCTTTCCTGATTTGGCGCCAAAAAATCCAGGTAAAAATCTCAAATCTATGCGTATTCGCGATTTGATAACAATGAATTCCGGTCATCGTCAGAATACAAGTGGAAGAATACGTAATCACAAAGATGGGTGGGTAGCAGGATTCTTATCTCTTGAAGTGGAACATAAACCAGGAACTATTTTTATTTATAATAGCGGCACTACATACATGTTGTCGGCAATCCTGCAAAAAGTTACCGGTCAAACATTGGTTGAATATTTGCAACCTCGGCTTTTCGGTCCATTGGAAATTCAAAAGCCAACATGGCAATCCGATCCGGATGGCATTAATTTAGGTGGAACCGGGTTAAGTGTTACAACCTTAGACATTGCCAAACTCGGCCAGCTATATCTTCAGAAAGGAAACTGGAAAGGAAAACAAATTTTATCTGAAGAATGGGTGCAAACTGCCACATCTTTACAAACATCAAATGGCAACAATCCGGAAAGTGATTGGGATCAGGGATATGGATATCAATTCTGGAGATGTCGGTATAATGCTTATCGTGGAGCGGGCGCTTTTGGACAATATTGTATTGTAATGCCGGATCAGGATGCAGTGATTGCAATTACTTCGGGATCAAAAGACATGCGGGGAATTCTTAAACTGGTCTGGGATCATTTATTGCCGGCTATGCAATCAGAACCAATGCCAGCCGATGATGAATCCCTCACCGTGTTAAAAAACAAACTAGAGAGTTTGGCACTATCACCAGTCCAGGGAAAGGAAACCTCGAAACTTTCATCGGAAATATCAGGCAAGAAATATATAATGGAAGAGAATGTCCAGGGAGTTGAAGCAATAGCTCTTGACTTAAGTCAGGGCAAAAAGCAGATTAATTTCTGGACTTCTGAAGGTGAACAACAAATTCCGATTGGTTTTAATACCATGATCAAAGGTGAGATGATCATGACAGGAAGGGAAAAAGTTGCCATTGCTTCAAGTGGAGCCTGGATTGCCAATGATACCTATCAATTGACCATGTATAATTATGAGTCTCCTCATGCCACTACGTATACTTTCAAATTTGATGGAAATGAAGTGATTGTTGATACTGGATTCAACGTATATATCGGAGGTAGCAAGCAAGCTCAGATGAAAGGAAAGATGGAATAATTAAGGCATTTTTCATTTATCAGTTTACACCAATAATATTTTATAAAGGAACATTACTGACGGGGGTGTACGACAGTTTTGTAAAATATGAATATAATAAACTGATATCACTAGATTTGAACAGTCTGGAATGTATTTAAAAGAATTAAATGGTTGTTTCACGCAAAGACCGCTAAGATAAAATACGCAAAGCGAAAAAGAATTCTGTGTCCTTTGCGAATCCTTTGCGTTTTTTGCGTGAACCTTTTTAAAATATCAACACATTGCAAAAGTGTCGTACACCCACTGAAGGGTTTATCAAAACAATATTTCCAATTAAATAAAAGGGGTGAAAGCAATTTCAGGGAATTTCAAGATTTTTTCTAATGGTCCAACCTCTAACCTCTAACTTCCAACTTCCAACTTCCAACTTCTAACCTCTAACTTCAATCTCCCGCCTTCCCAATCAAACCCTTGGTTTTTTCTGACAAAGGCAGTTGCAATGCCGTCTCAACACCTTTTCTCGACATTTTTACGATGGTTTTTTTTAGGATTTTTACCAGCTTATCTTCTTCATGTTCTTTCGAAAAGTCATCAAAATAATGTTCCAGAAAAACAAGGCAGATCACATCCTCCAAAGTTTGGGTTTCAGGATTTTGTTTCAGTTGTTTTTTCATTAGTAGATCTTTGACTTTTACAATGACTCCGGCATCATATCCGACCTTTCCCATGATCTCTGAAGCAATTTTTGCTTGATAGATTTTCTCCTGGCTGCGCCATTGTAAGTATCCCGTTCTGTCCATGATATAATCGCTCCGAGGGATTTCCCATCTGCCGATATGCTGACAATGTGCGGCCAATTGTAAATGTTCAGATGCCAATGGTTCAAACTCGTGAAGTTTCTCAGTCATACGTTGTGCATATAAGAGTGCATCAGGTATTTCTTTTCCATCGATTGTTATTTTTTTTGGATCATTGCTGTTATAGGTATCAAATAACAAAATGGCCTGCTCAAACTTAGTGGTTTCCATGGGAGTTATTGGTTTATTACGATGCAAGTAAATTCTCTTTCAGCTCTTTAACAAGTAATTGAATCGATTCTATTTTTTGATTCAAAAGAAATTAATAGCCGGTTAAATTTGAATAAACAGCAAAATATTTGTGTTTTTTAACTAATTTCCTTTTCTGTATTATTTTATTGATGATCATGGACATGAAGAACCTCAATATTCGACTAGTTACAGTTTTATTTTTTCTTCTTTTTATTCACCAACTTAAAGCCCAGGATAATAGTGAAGAATCAAAAAAAGAAAAAAGCGAGATTAAAAAAGGATGGACATTTGGTGTATTGCCCTCTGTGGCTTTTAATACAGATATAGGATTTCAATATGGGATATTAACAAATTTTTATAATTATGGAGATGGATCCACCTATCCTAAATATCTGCAATCTATTTTCCTGGAATTTGCCAGAACCACCAAAGGAAGTGGGATTAATCGGCTTTATTTCGATTCTGACCATGTAATCCCAAACATTCGCTTAACTGCGGATGTCAGTTATCTTACAGAGCAAGCCATGCAGTTTTTTGGTTTCAATGGTTATGATGCTGTATATAATGCTACTTGGGAGGATGATACAGACCCGGAATATGTATCGCGTGTATTCTATCGTCATGACAGAAAAATATTTAGAGTAATGACGAGTTTTCAGGGAAAAATCATTCGTGACTCCGATAAATTTCGTTGGTTGGCCGGCTTTTCTTATTATGACAACACCATAGGATCTGTTGATATTGATCTCTTGAATAAAGGGAAAAATGACGATCAAAAACTGCCTGATGTTGAAGGTCTTTACGACAAATATGTAAAGTGGGGAACAATTAAACCTGAGGAGGCAAAAGGGAATAAAACCACCTACCTGAAGGCTGGATTGGTTTATGACACAAGAGATTTTGAAGCCTTTCCAACTAAAGGAATGTGGGCAGAGGCGATCTATTCATATGCTCCCGGATTTTTGGGAGATGGAAAATTCGACTATTCAAAACTTACCTTGTGGTATCGACAGTATGTGTCTTTGGCTTCGAAAAACCTGATTTTCGCCTACCGCATCGGATATCAGAGGACTATGTCAGGAACGGTACCCTTTCATATGCAACCGCACATGGTACCAACAATTATGACTTCCGCCACCTCGCAGGGGCTTGGTGGTTCTAAAACCTTGAGAGGCATCATGCGAAACCGTGTAGTCGGGGATGGCATTATACTGGGAAATGCAGAATTGCGATGGAAGTTTTTGCGCACTGTAGTATTTAATCAGAACCTCTACCTGGGAACGAACCTCTTTGTGGATGCGGGGCGGGCGCTTGATGAAATAGAAATTGATTTTGATCCAAGCAAAAGGGAAGGTGATGCACCTGAAGATTACTTTAGCCCCGGCAGTGAAGAAGTGCATTTAGGGGTAGGCCTGGGACTAAAAGTGGGTGTAAATGATAATTTCATCCTTTCAATTGATAATGGTTTTGCAACAGACAAACGCGACGGAAAATCAGGCCTTTACATTACCTTGAATTGGCTATACTAAAATATCATCAAGGGCTTTATAGTATAAAAATAATCGAAAAGTATTTTGAATTACAAATCATATTGACTTTAAATTTCACGCAGAGTTTCGCCAGGAAGCACAAAGTCTCGCAGAGAAAAAAAGATTAAAATTGAATAATCCTTATTTATCAGTTATTATAAATATATGTTACCTGAAAAAATGATTAGATTAATGTCAAGTTGACTCTTGAAACATCAATAAAATTCATCGAATATTTTTCAAGGTGTAGCTTAACGCAACCCGGGCGATCACAAATCAATCCCTTCAATCTTTCATCAATCTACTACCAACCTCTCATCAATCTTTATCAATCTTCATTCAATCTCCCCTCAATCTCCTACAATTCCCATCCCTTTCGATATTCCCTGGTCAGGTATTTATTTGCCTTTTCGTCATTGGTGATTTTCATGTTTTTAGAATCATATTCAACCTTTTTTCCAGCCCGGAGCGCTACGGCGGCAAGATTTATCGTTTCTGTAATTGGTCCCGCATAAATAAAACTTCCCGGAGCTTCGGTATTGGTTTTAATTGCTTTGGCCCAGGTATCCGATCTTCTGGTACGTGTAGGTTCGGGGATTGATTTTTCTCCCAGGTAGTCCTGCATTTTTCGCTCGGGTATAATTCTTGGTTTTTCTCCCAAAAATCCACCGATGATCTTTCCTTTGTCTCCCACCAACATCATTCCTTCATTTTTAATATCCAAACCATCAACTTCGAGCTCTTCGGGTGCAAAAGGTTTCATGCCACCGTCATACCAATAGAGATCAAATTTGGGAAGTGTTTTTTGTGCTGGAAATGCAAATTTAAACTGGCAGGAATATGGGAAGGCCACATCATTTTTAATTCCCTTACAAACCTGGTTCTCCACCGTTCTATTTGTGGTGCCATAGGCTTTGGCGCTAATTGGCGCCGTTTCAATGCCAAGGGTTCGGAACAAGGGGAAAAGGCTGTAATGCCCCATGTCGGCCATGCTGCCGCCACCGAAATCATACCATCCTCTGAAAACATTGTGTGCATAGTTTGGGTGATAGGATCGGCTGGGTACAGGTCCGAGCCATAAATCCCAATTGAAACCATCAGGAATTTTTGGCGTATCTGTTGGATTGCTGGTCCATTGGGGCCAAACAGGCCTGTAAGACCAGTTGTGAATTTCTTTCAGTTCGCCGATTACGCCGTCATTGATCCACTTCAACATCAACTCGTATTCGGGACGTTCACTCCAGGCGAGCAAGTGTGTTTTTACCTTTGCTTTTTTAGCCATTTCGATTGTTTTACGTCCTTCTAGCATGCGATTGGCAATGGGTTTATGGGTAATCACATGCTTGCCCTTGTTCATTGCAGCTATCGCGATGGAGGCATGGTGGTGATCAGGCGTCATGATTTTAATGGCATCAATATCCTTTTCTTTTTCCAGCAATTCACGGTAATCTTCATATGCGCTACATCCTTTGTATTTGCCGGAAGGCGTATTTTTGGCATAGTAACTCTCTACATATTCTTTCCCCACATCCCTACCTCCTGGGATTCCTGTATAATTCGCTCCCCAATTTGGATCGTTCAAGGTGCGTCTGATTCCGTTTCTGATGCCATTCGGAGACCAATCCAGGTAGTTGGTCGTGAATTTATTGACATCGCAAACCGACACCACCTGGATGTCCTGATTTTCTAGCATGCCGGACATCTCGCGAAGCCCTTGCGTGCCACATCCGATATTGGCTACCGTAATTTTATCTGATGGCGCTACGTAACCGGCTCCTCCCAACACATGCCTCGGTACGATGGAGATGGTAGCAGTGGTAGCAGCTGCAGAATTGATAAACTTTCGGCGATTCATTTTCTTTATGGGTGTCATGTCTTTGAGTTTGAAGTTATATAGATAATAGATGTATAAAAAGATCCAATGCAGCTCATTGTGCCTTTTCGCATACAAGTTAGAAAGAAAGAGGATTAACGGCAACTAAACTTCTTTGGCCGTGGCACCCGCTACGACCTTCAATTGCCACCGAATAAAGATTTTAAGCGGATGAGCTTTATAACGACCTGTTGGTGAAGTTAAGAGCTCATTTTTATTCGTATCATTATATTTTTACCACAATAAGTCGTTTTTTTTGACAAACTATTATAGGACAGGTTATTTTAAGTCAACCTTTCTGATCCAAATGATATTTTATAATTTCCTTTTTACTTAAAACCTAATTTAGTACCTATATTAAAATAGGTATTTATAGGAATAAGCTATAATGACTACTCTTTCAATACCTTAAAATTATAAATATGATTCTTATCATTAACTCTAACTATAAATAGTCTGCTTTTATATGGGTTTAAGTTTAGCAATATGTGATTGTCCCCTTCCTTTATTTTCCATGATTTTTGAATGCACATTATATTCAAATAATCGAGTACTTCAATTTGTATATTATTAGAAACTTCAGAGACGTAATTTAAATTAATTTTTCCTGCTGTTGGATTTGGACTTATTATTATTTCACTAAGAGGATTGTAATATGTACTATCCTTCAATATTGCTTCATTATAGACAGTTTTTGGTATAGTTAGCGTGGTACTATTTATAGTTGATTTTTGTATTAATAAACTATCTGTATTAATTGCTACCTCATCAATTAAAACAGTTTCTTGTGTTATTTTTGCTATCAATAATTGTTGTTGGCCAACATATTGATCATAATTTCTAAATGAAGATTTAACATCAAATAGGGTACTACCAGGACTATACATTGATACATCAGAATATAGATTCTCCGATGGATCACAAGTAGAAGAATATAAAGTAACGCCATTCAATTTATACAGGATTTGATTATCTTCTCTTTCAAGACGGATTTTATCTCCTGAGCTATAATATCCAAATGTGCCCTTATAACTACCACTCTCATAAATCATGATTTTTGAATCTTGACGGATATATAAATTATAGTCAATTGTATTCCAATATGGATCACTATTACTACTTGATAATCCGAACATCCTATAAGTATTTGTCTCCTGCACAGTACTTTCAATCCATCCGTCTGTCCATGTAGGTAATCTGTTAATAGAAGCTGCTCCGGCATTCCATCCTCGATAACTGTTATCTCTCGTCAAACTATTATCATTTACATAAACTTTTACCAAGTCCGTCCACTCAATATTATGAGGAGATGTATTCAATGCAGGGAAAGAAGCAGTTGCATTGCTTATTGTGGATGTCGTAGAATACAGAGAAACATCAGCAATTAAGGATTTATTTGGATCACAATTAGATGTGTATATTGTATTTCCATTAAGTTTATAAAGAATTTGACTGCCTTGTCTTTCTACTTTTACTTTATCTCCAGATGAATAATTACCACAATTACACTTTAATGAACCACTTTCATAAATTTGGATTGTCCCATTTGATCTAACATAAAAACTGTGATCAATTGTGTTCCACGTAGCAGCTTGATTGTAATCAGACAATCCAAACATTCTATAGGTGTTGTTTTCTACAGCCGTCATTTCAATCCAACCATCTGTATTCGCTGGAAGTTCATTAAATGATGCTGCACCTTCGTACCAATTATTGCGTACCCGGCTTTTTGTGAGTGAATTTCCATTTGCCTTTACACCATCAAGATCTGTCCAAATTATGTCATATACATCAACATCGCCAATAACTATTTCATCGGAATAAGGACTTTCTCCTTCATTATTCAATGCTGTTATTGCGAAATAATATGTATTGCTAATAAAGTCCAGACCACTCAATGTATAATTAGTTAAAGTTCCGGCATTAACCGGAGAACTGCCTTGTGTAGCGCCTGTGCCATTGTACGGGGATCCAGATGAAGTAGTACTATAATGAATTTTATAAGTATTTGCACCACCCGCCAAATAGGAGAATGTGATTGATGATCCTAAAACAGTATAGCTACCAATTATCGGTGTATTTGGCACATATTTTATTCCTATTTCAATATTGTCTTTATGTGAATATCCATCATCATCGTAGCATATCACTTCTACTGTTGCCTGTACATTGTCATCTATATCCCTTATCCAGTTTTCATCTTCAAGTAATGATGGAATTAAATTTAAATTCCAGGAAGAATAATTGGATTGCCCTGAATTATAACTTCCTAACACAACTTCTCCTTCTGAACTGTTTGTTGCAACGATTTTCCAGGAATAGGATATGGCATAATCTCCATATGGCTCATCGTCTATGAATCTAGCACAAAACTGGCTATTGATCCCAGGTTCAATTACCGTAGGATTGGCTGAAGGACAATAGTAATTGTCAATACTGACATGATCCTCCAAGCCCACAATGATGTCGTTATACAGCAATGCGGAGTATACGTTTAAAACATTATCCGCACCAGTAGAATTTCTTAGAATTTGTTTTATCTGGGTGGTTGTATAATTCTTGTCATTCTCTTTATTCCATTTTTCCAGTAATAATGCGACTGCACCAGTAACATGAGGAGCAGAATAACTTGTTCCTTGACGATGGTAATAATCTGCTGTCCATGCATATCTACTTTGTTGTGGATTTTGCATGTCATGAGAACGTACTGAGGCTACCCAGGCTCCTGGGGCATAAATTTCTGGTTTTTGAATACCTGATCTAGTAGGGCCAAGACTTGAAAACCAAGATACATCTCCAATTTGATAATTTGGTTCGTTTGTTATGCCACCTACAGAAACCCAATAATTCTTAGAATTTACAGAACCAACAGTAATTACTGAAATAGCATTTCCAGGTTCAGATATCAAATTGTCATTTGTAAATGAGGCATCAGTAAAATGAACCTTATTTTGTGGATTTAAGTTGTGTACATAAGCATCCCATTCTCCTGTGCCACCGATCATAGATATTGTCCAAGTGCCTGCGGCTAAGGTTGCTTCTTCCCCTGTAACCTCTGAATCTCCCAAAATAATCGTACATATTGCTTCATTTTTGATATCACTAGCACTATGGGACACCATTATCCATCCGTCAGGTGTTGGCCCTCCATCCCAATAATATTTAGCAACTGGACCCATTGAATAATTATTTGGAGAAGTAATTTGTATTGAATAACCAGAACCTTTGGGCAAATACAATTCCACACCAATTTGATTATTATTATACTGTATATGAGTTACATCAAACTGCACGTTGCCCGGGGTATTGCCTCCAGCATGAATTTTATTTTCTTCCCTGGCATCAGGGTGAGTTGGATCATATCCGGCATTTCCTGCAGCTTTTACTATAATCCTCCCATCATTTCTAAAATTCTGATTATTTATTTCTTCTGCCACAGCTCTTTCAAACACACTATTTCCATTTCTTTGGCCAGATCGCAATCCTAGGCTTAAATTGACTACATATGGCTTATTTGCTTCCATAGCTTTTTCTCTAATATATGCTATGCCATCTAGCACACGATAGGAAAAAGGGTTGTCAATCGGGAAATAATCATATTCTTTTTCATCCAGGAACTTTACCATAATAATATCAGCTTCCGGGGCAATACCAATAAAGTTGGTTTGGCCTTGACCTGATTGCCCGTTTCCGGCAATAATTCCAGTTACATGAGTACCGTGCCCATGATCATCCTTCTGTGCGACAAGTCCGGAATTAATCATGATGTTATTATATTCAGTGCCATAAGTATAACCGGGTGGGGATGCTCCATCACTAGTTTGATCCCATATATATTGGATCCTTGAAGATGACAGGTCTGCTGTTTTAAACGCATCATTGTTATAATCTATTCCGGTATCAATTATGCCCACAATTATGCCGTTTCCTCTATAAGCAAATGAATTGTGTGCTAAATTAGCAAACACCACACCTCGGCTCAAATCAAGTTCCGGGTAAACCCCTTTGCTCAACTCAATCTCTACGACTCCATCTAGTTTTTTTATTTCATCAAGTTTACTTAAAGGAAATTCTGCCGTAATAAAACTACCTCTTTGACTACCAACAACATTTAAATGTTTTAACTTATTTAAGCTTCCGTTATATTCCATAATTACATGAACAATCGGATCATTTTCTGCTGATTTAATACCTAAATTTTTAAAAACGGAATTAAAATATTTTCTGTTGTCATATATCTTTTTTGCTTTTTTAAACTGAGCAGAGTCTCTTTTAAGGGTTTCATTCTTTTTAGGATCGAATTTGCTTTTGTGAAGCATATCTAAATAGGGATCAATCCTTTGAGAAAAAGCTAATTGGACTCCCATAAGAAACGTTGCTAATAATAAAGGCAGTTTTTTCATGATGAATATACTATGACCGCCAAATTAGGGTGTTTGCTGAATATCAACATGTTATGCTCTGTTTTTTTAATAAAATCCACAAAAAAGGTTGACATTTGCTCAGAAAACGCAACATTTCAATTGATATAAAC
>SDBV01001432.1_pt1 | contig 36050 bp, 45 predicted proteins | sample 2277081 | NCBI WGS metagenome assembly SDBV01 (sample SAMN10402039, study PRJNA504765) | marine sediment metagenome | isolation source: marine sediment core GS10_PC15, 223 cmbsf | place: Arctic Ocean: Southern Knipovich Ridge | collected 2010 | reverse complement strand
TGGACGCCCTTGCGAGTCAGGAGAGATTGAAATGTATCGAGTCAAAAGGTGAGCAATAAACCAAACGCCAATGCCTACTTGTCGAAACTGATTGCAAATCTTCGGGACGTAATCGTAGGCGAAGCCATAGGCTGTCATCGTCGGGTTACCCCGAGGAATGTCACTTAAGGACTTGTAGACCAATGGCCGACCATCTGTTTGTCCCATCATGCCACTGGTTGCCACGTAATCCAGGATGAGAGGTATTGCAGCAGGAAGCGTGTCAAATACAACCATGCGAGGGTGTGGCAGTCCCGCCTTAGCGGCAGCTATGATGTCGTCCTTAGACTTCTCAAAGACATCCCAAGTTGGAACGATTCTCGTGCCATGCCGATCGACAACTTGACCGTGTTGATTGAGAGCAGGGAAGATCTGAGCTTTCGGGGGCGGGACATCAGGGTTGGACATGGGCATGGAGTGCAGATCGAAGTTGTAGATCAGGGCTCCTGGGCAGTCACGGAATAAGGAGGTCTTGCCTTCACCACGTTCACCAATGATGAGCCCGAAGATGGCTGCCGGGTTGGCCGTATCGGTGCAATTACTTACACCAAAGTTACCGTACTCGTTAGCCAATGACTGGCCGGAACTTGTTTCTTGGTTAGGGGTCATACTTGGTCGCCAGGCTGTGTGCCCCATTCAACTCGGGTCTTAGGGGTAAGCCCTAAAATCTTGAGCCATTCAGCAACGGTGCCAGGAGCCGTTGCTACACCGTAAGTTTCCTGGAACTGCTTGGCTAGTTGGGATACGTTGGTTGGAGGGTTGGGGCCTTCTAGGATCTTTTGGATGTACGGCCCGTAAACCTTCTCAACTATCTCTTTGTTGAATTTTACGTGGACGGAAGGGAGTTTCGTTGATGTAAACGTGATTTTCTCTTTTTTAGGCATTGAGGTGTTCCTTGTAGCTTGGGAAAGAGGGAGGAAGGAAAGAGTGTTCAGCGGGGGTCACGATGGCGAATTATGATCTTGTTCTGCTTGATGATTGAGGGCCAACTGCTCGGCGACATCACGTAGAACGGAGCCCAAATGGATTTCTTGGAGTAATCGATCATTGAAGAAGGTCTCGGCAGGAAGTTGTCAGGGAAAGGATCACGAGTTGCCATGTTGTGAATATGGGCGACTCGCTCATAGTATTGCCGCTGCTCGTGAAGATCAAGCATAGAAGTCCGTGAAATTACAACTGGACAGTGCATTGCACGTTCGGCTTTTGTCTCCTCGTCCGTCCCGACGTACCAATCACTAACACGATCAAGGTAACGATCGCGGCTTGCTTCGCCGAAGTAAACCTTTTCGGGCTTCTTGCCAGTCAGTTTGTGCAAGTGCTCTACTGCCAAGTCTTCGTGAGCAGTGTGAAACGGTTCTTCGATCGACGTTTTAGTGTCAACATGCTCTGCACGGACGATCCAACCAGTGTCTGTCTCCCCCAAGATAGCCACTCCGGTCACTCCTTTGCGTTTGCCCTCGGAAGCGTAGTTGTAATCGCGGTCTTGCTGGCCGAAACGGATCAACGGCTTCTGTACGATGATGTGATCCATCGTTGAAACTGTTGCAGAGGGATGATTCTCGAAGAAGTCAATAGCTGTAGAGACGTCTCCGGCCCCGGTACTACGAATCCTCCAAGCATATTTTCTGGAAAGCAGAAGATCCAGAACCGTTAGGTAGTGCCATGTTTGGAACTCGGCGGGACAGGAGATCATGCGAACCTCTGGGTGTATTCGAGTAGTCTTGTAGTCAGGAATGCGGACAGTATTCAGGTCTTCGTTGTATTGCACTAGGTCGAACTGGGCAATGAGAGGGGTGTCTGGGAACTCATGAAGGTCAATCTCAACTATGATTTCGCGGCCGATAGTTGTCCAGTCGGGGTTGGTAAGGTAGTCTACAAAGGTTCCATCGGGCGTTACTATGTGACGAGATGCATCGAACCAGGCCCAAGCGGTGTCGCGGTCGTTGCTTTCCCGCTCGATGAACTCACGCTGCATGTCATGGCCAGCGTTGCACTCCTTGCAATCAGCAATGATTTCGGTTTCTCGGGCGGATAGGGCAACTTCCATGAGCCATTGGGCATCAGCGTCAGACTTCTCTATGAGTTCGGCACGGGTGTGGAACCAACTACCGTGGCTTAGGGCGTCGGAGTAATCGAGAAATGAAGACAGGCCCAAAATTCGACGAAGATAGTAACCAAGAGGGTCTGCCAAGCTGTGTTCATAGTCGTTTGATCGAATACCAGGAATCACAGAAGGGTAGCCGCTGGATGCGAGAAACTCAGTGGTATCTGGGCCACCACGTAGTAGTACTGTTGAGGAAGGAGCAGATGACATGAGGAGATCCTTTCGTAAGAGGAGAGAAGAAAAAGGGCAGTGGGCAGTTTCCTACCCACGTCCCTTAGGGGGGATGGATCGTTAAGTCGTAGGAGGCAGGACAGGAGGAGGAGCCATTTTGTTTTCTACCCATTGGCGGCGAACCCTACCAGCCATGTAAATGCTTGCGGCACCTACTAGGAAGTTGAATGGGAACGGTAAGAGGGGGCCAACAGCACGACCTACATCGGAGACGTCGATGCCGTCGGCTGCAGCATCCTCTACTATGTCGGTAGTCTTCTCTGCCTTAGTTACTACGTTCTCGACCTTGTCGAGCCGTCGCTTTAGTTTCGCTATGTCGTCAGGATCGGTTTGGGTATCCGCTTGGATCATCTGCCTCACAGCATCAACGTCCAGCCTGGCTCGCATAGTTTCGGCTCGGGATGCCGCGATCGCTTGGTCCCATTCTCGATCTGTGCAACCTGCAAGCAGGGCAACCAAAAGAGGTAACAGAATTGTTAGATGTCTAGTCATTAGGAACCTAATAGGACGGCAAGAGGGTGATGGATTTGCCGGCAGTCAGTCGGCCGTATAGGACCACAGCGAAACCGCCGAAGCCGAAGGCTGCTTCGGCGAGACTTAGGGCTTTGTCTGTGAAGGCTGCTTGGTCGTCTGGGGTGAACTCAATACCAAAGCCGGCTGAGAGGACAAGGGCAACGAGCATCATTACTCCTCCCCACATTGTTTTGGATTGCCAAGGTCGTTTGTTGTTGTTCATGAGGCTTCTCCTATTAGTCCAAAGGATTCAAGGGTTGCGGTAATCATAGACACGATGTCATCTGGAGTCGAGAGGTTAGGAGTCCAAGACATATTGAGGTCGTAGGTTTCGTCGTTGTTCTCTCGATACCTCAAAATGACAACAGAATCATGGCGGTTGAGTAGCTCAGCAATGAGGCGGTCTGTGTCTACAAAGACTAGGCAATTTGGATGTGAAACTACCGGAAGGGAATCAGGCGGATGATAAACGCGACGACGACGCTGGCCGCAATGCCCATTATTGTCCCCCACGTTCGAGAGGTCTTTTTGGCTTGATCCCTGACTAGCTCTTGCTGCCGAGATACGGTGTTCTCCATTTGGACCTGTAGGGATGCGATGCTGGTCTTGATTGTCATGAGGCATGAATATGTCTTCCTGTTATCTTCCTCTTGCTTGTCGAGACGAAACATTACGAGCCGTCTGAACTCGGGCCAACTATTTTTTGCTTGGTCTTCTTTGGGTGGCGGCATGGATCACTGCTCCTGATATTAGGAGATGAATGGCCCATTTTCCTGCTGCTTGCCTTGCCGCAAGGGTTTCACTGGACAACGTCTCCATGCGTATATTACGCTCCATGAGGATCCGCATCAAGGCAGCAACCGCAACGCCCGGATAGGGCACGCCAGGGCCGTAACGAGTAGGTGCAATAGTACGAAGAAGCTCTCGATGAGTGCCAAGCATGAGGACTACGGGGAAGTGACAGCGTTCGACGAGGTAATCCATTTCGGCAATGAAGTTCTTGCGTCCGTGAGATGTTAGGCAGTTCGCTGCAATCTCAGCTAAGCAACCTTTCCGTTCGATCACGCAAGCGTCAGGAGCCTCTTCCAAGAAGTAGTCCCCCTTCTTCATTGTTGGGTGGGAGTCATCCAATCGCGTCTTGTAATGTGCAATTTGGATTGTCACCTTCGCGTTGATAGTTGGTAGACGAGCGTCATCGAGAGTAGTAATCGTAGAAGGAAACTTCAGTTCCTTCTTCTCTCGATTATCCCAAACTACCGTATACTTCCGTTTCATCTATCGTTCGTCTCCGTAGGAGGAGTGGGGAGATGTTGCCAGTGGGTGGGTGTGTAATCTGACCAGCCATAGTCCTCGGAATCTTGCGTCACGTTCCACTTGCCTGATCGATAATCGCAGATGGCCCTGTTCTCGCCATCCCAGCACAAGATTTCCGTCCCATCCTTCGGTGCCGTTTCAATCAGTTGCCACTCACTCACTCCAGCTTCGTCGAACACTTGAGCAACATGCTTGGCTCGAACCACGTCCCCATGAGGTTGGAAACACACAACGTAGCCCTTATCTCTTAGGGCTTGATACAGTCTCATCGCTGCTGGTGTTGAGGTGCTACTCATAGCCGACGACTTTCGCAGGAGTTGCAATGGCACTTGGTTCCCGGAGAATGCTTGAGGCCATCACTCTCTCCCTTCTGTGCTGTGGACTGGGCTGCGGCGCGAGTGGAGTACAGCGACGACAGTGGTCGTTGGGAACAGCCCGTATTGTCCGGCTTATAGTCGGGCCACTTAAAGAAGTCGTTGACTGTGGCACTCTTGGTGTAGGTTGAAGTGTCAATAATTTCCCCTGGTCCGGTGCCGTCACTTAGCCACACATACATCCCCGGCACAACAGGCACCCCATCCGCAGTCTTAGGCAGCTTCTCCACCACTTCCCGCAGGCGGGTGAGTTCGGCGGCTTGGGAGTCGATGAGGTCGGCGGCACGCAAATCAAGCTCTACGTCGTAACCCTCGACCGCTTCACCCGCTGGCCCATGCTGTGTGTGCTGGTACTCATAACCCCCAATGGCCTGCGGAGCGAACTCAACACGCTTCCGCAATCGTTCAGGAATCGTTGGGCTACTCCCCATCTGCCACCTCCCTCGGCAATGAAAGGCGGGCTTTGGCGATGAACTGGGCAGTGTGGGCTGCGGTGATCTCAGGCGAGGCGTCGGGGATGATTCGGTCGGATCGGTTGAGGGCGATCTGCTTTTTGGTGTGGCTCCAGAGTGCGGGGTTGAAGGGTGAGACCAGAGCGAACATCCAATCGAGCTGTTCGTTGTCGAGGGGCTCGTAGGTCCAAACGTCGCCTTCGATTATCTTTTGGCGTTCCCACACGAACGGAAGGATTGGTTTGCCGGTGCGTTCGTGAATCTCTTTCGCCATCGAGATACGAGATTCAAGAGTGCTACGGGAATCAGGGTATTGGTGGTCCTTGATGTAGATCGCGGGGCAAATCATATCACAGAAATATTCGACAATGAGATTCAGGTAGTGGTTTTTGGCGTGGTCGTGACCGAGGCCGAAAATGCCGACAGGAGTGCCAGGGAACATCGCTTTGACATAACTGATGATTGCGATGAACTCGAAGATGACGTTCATGACATCGAGGTTGATGTCGTCTGGTTTCGTTGACGTCAGGGCTTGGTAGCCGGGGCCCTCGAAGTCGATCACTATGAAAGGCACGCCAAGCACCTCTTCGATAATCTGCTCCATGTTGCTACGGAGCTTGGCGAGGTTGTAGTGGCCGTTGGTTAGGAATAGGTGCTGGTAGATGATGCCGATTCGCTGGGCACCCACAGCGTCTAGTGCTGTTTTGGTTGCTGGACTGGGGTCGATCATGCAGTGGTAGAGAGTCATCGAGTAAGTTCCTTCTTTTTTTTGCTAGTGAATCTTATGTGGCCGGCTGCCCATACACACTCCCCAGCATTTCGGAGAATGGCCGCACGACTTGCCGTTATACGAATTACAGTCAAAAAGGTTGATTGCCAGAAGTGAGTCTTTTTTTCTCTTAAATCTGGATTCGTCATGGGGTTGGGTCTCCGATGGTTATTTTGTGGACGATTGGGACCTTGCGGCCGTAGCGTTCTTGCATTCGTGCCCAGTAGCCTTCGGTCGCAACATAATGAACTGACTTACCAATACAGTCAGCGTAGTGCTGTGCTCGCTCGGGAGTTCGGCAGTCAAGGTCGAGTTCGTCATAGCGGTTGAGAAAGAGGTAACAGTCGGGATCGGGATCGTTGAGGGGAGGAAGGAAATTGCTTTGCAGGTGATGGACTGTACAGAGGAGAACTATAGCAGCAGTGCCTTGGATAGGAAAGTTTATTATTTCGTTGGGTTTAGCCTGATATCCCCCTAGGAAATAGCGAGAGTGGCCGGTTTCAGGCAGGGCGTAGTAGCCCAGTTCGCAGGCGTCTCGAACAATTTGGAGTTGCCAAGCAACTAGGCCAGGGCGTTGGATGGGACGAGCATTAACTACCTCTTCGCACCAGGATAGCTCTTTGAAGATGCCCGCCCTTCTCAAAATAGTAGACTGCACTACACCAGCCCCTCCGGCGTTGAGGTCAGTGAAGTTTACGTGCTTAGCACAACTGCTTTCGCTTGAGCGTTCCCCTTTATCATCACGCAGAATTACGTCTGGGCCACACATCTGGATAGCTCGATCATCGTGAAGGTCAATGCCGTCGGCGAGAGCTTTCACTAGATATTCGTCGCCGGAGAGGAGAGCGGCAATACGGAGTTCGTGCAAGGAGAAGTCCATCTTGACGATACATCCCTCTTTCCATCGGGATTGGAAGCATTCACGGATGGGCTTGGGGAATGTTTGGGCGGCGGGCTCCTTGACAGACATGCGAGCTTGTTGCTGGCCTCCCTCGTCGCTGCTCATATCGGCAAACGGGGATGGAACGACGTACCAGGAAGGATAGGCGAGCCAACTGTCGAGGTTACGACCCTGGTGGGTCCACGGGGTCTGCATCGAAGGAAAGGTTTTCTCCTTCGGCAGGGGAGTGGTCGTGGTAGTCTCGGGCTGGCGGGCCGGTGACGTCGTCGGCGTGGTCGGAGGGTTCTTTTGGTTGGGAGAAGTCGCCTGGGATGTTAGGGTTTTCGGATCTGAGGGAGGTGACTTTGATCCACCGTTCTTTGGGGGTAGAGACCACGTCGAAATCTTTTTCACGGCCGAGGACTTTGAGGATGAATCGGAGATATCTGGCTTCTTCACAGGCTTGGGTGGGAGAGAGGCTGTGGTAAGTAAGCGGGTTTGCAGGCATGGTGAGAGTCCTTGTGGAATGAGGATGTCGGAAAACGGAGACTTATTGGGACGATGGTGTCGATCGAGGAGCGTTCGGGTATAAGAGGTAACGAGTTTCTCGGCTTTGGAATAGCGGCTGGCGAGGTCAAGAGGTTCCTGGAGAGGATGGTCATCAGGTAGATGGCCCTTGAAGAGGGCACGGTTGATTATAGACCAAGAGATGTCATCTCGCTTGTCGGTTCGTTCTAGCAGTTCGTGTTGTAGGAGAGGATTGTGAGGTTGCCGGGCTCCTGGCCACACCTTAAGTGGGACGGCGTCGATTATTTTGTCGATGAACTCTAGGCGGGAATTGGGGCCTTTGTCTCGACCCTTGCCTTTGATGATTAGGTCGTGTTTCTCTTTGCATTGGATGACGAGATCGGCCATTTCCTTTTCGAGACGGGTCTGGAGAGAAAGCAGGCGGCTGTGAGACATGGGAATGCCGGCCTCGGACATTCGGATCCCCGACCAGATAGTGTCACTGAAGTATTGAATGCAGAAGGGAGAGAGCTTGTCGGTCTCTGGAAATTCGGCGGCGATACGACAGCTAAGCTCAGCGATGTCAACAATAGGATTGACCGTATCGGCACCGTTGTAAGCGTGAAGCTCCGGGTCATTTTCATCTTTGAATCTCCCATCTTTTAAGGTTCGTTTGTACTCGTGAGTTGCTAGAAGGACGCCGAGGGGTTTAAGCGAGCGTTCCGGTCGAACTTCCGTTTGTAGGTAGTTGAAGATCTGCAGTTCGAGAATTGTGTGGGATTCCGGGCCTTGAAGGACCTCTCGGAAATCGGGGAGGACTCGAAGCATGAGGATGTCGTAAGCCAGGTTCATACCGATCAACGTGTCGGCGTAAGTGATGAAGTCAATCGCGGCTTGTCTCTCCGAGGCGTCGCTCAATCGAACTACAAACGTCTCGGAGGGCTGCAGTTTCATGAGCGATTGCCGACCCCACGGCAAGGATGATTTCTTTTGTTTCTCCGAATTCGACGATTGTTTCAGCATCACCCAAGGCCTCGGATGCTTCTGGGGTGAGAGAGTCAAACTTTGTGTCGGTAGGGTGGGACATCGTGGGTCCTCCTTTAAGGTTGTGATGGAGAGAGTGACGACGAGGTCTTCGGGGGTGACGTTGTCGCAGTAGAGGCAGCGGATAGGATTGAAGAGTGTTTGGGGAGGCATAGAAGTACCGTCGGCTCTGAAGTCAACGGCTCCATGACTCTCGATATCTAGGGAGATGATTGGAGGATCAGGCACTGTTAGATCGATCGTAGTGTCGTTGAGCAGCTTCAGCGTCTGATCTGACGCGACATCGTTTGCAGTGATGCCTGCGAGATGCTTGCCAGGCCCGATGGCTAATTACTTTCAGAGGATCACAATCAATACCAGCGTGGCTTGCTTTATTTAATGCTCTGTTCCACCACTTCTCGAAGGCTATCGAGTATTTGCGTCTAGGAGAAGGAGTAGTTTTACGTCTAGGCATTAGTGGGTTCCTTGTTGTCGTTGAGCCAAGCAGTGGCGAGTTTGCCGGCGATGTTGGCTAGAGTAGCCTCGAAACCAAGCGTTCCGTATTCCTGCTGACACGTACTGCTGCTTGCAAGGACGAGAGTTTGGGTAACGAGTTCTTGTTCTTGGTCTTCTTCCAAGAGCTTTTCGTTGACCCAAAGTTCCACCTTGCGTTGGGAGCCATCGACTCTCATTTGCACTCGGCCGTTGAGGTCTTTCGCGTCGTCGATGTTGCGAAAGACGAAGATCTCGGCGGGGATTCGGAGCAAATTGAGGATCTTGCGGGGAGGATCTAGGCGTCTGATGTCGATGCTTAGAGTAGGGGCAGGGGTCAATCGAGAGGTCTTTGGTAATAGATCGTCGGCGGTTTTGATGAAGCCTGAGATCAGCTTGAGGATTCCTGGGGCTGCCTCGTAGTGTAGAATGTTGTAGCCCTTTAAGGTGGCGTATTCGTTGGCTCGATCGGAGACGCCGGGGGTGCAAACCTTGTCACCGTGGACTCGATGGATTGCTTCTACCATTGCGGTACTGATTCGTTGACGCGGGGCGTAGATATAGTCGAGGCATTTGACCTCAAAGGTGTTGAGGTTTTCTATCAACTCAACACAATCGTCTGCTTCACCGTAGTTTTCGTACCAGGTGGCAATACTGCTACCTGCTGCAGAATGGTCAACGACTGAACGGTCACGACTGATGCCAGCAGTTGTGAGATTCCAGTCGTAAAGGCTGTAGACCTTGTTGTCGTCAGCAACCCAAACGCCTTTGACGTAAAGTGTTAGTCCTCTCTTTCCGGCCTTTGCGATGCGAACTTGCGTACGGTCTTTCAGGAATCGAGAAGAGGAGATCGTACCGATGCCTCTCATTTGGATTCGGATGTTGCAGCCAGAAGGGATTTTGGTTTTGCGGGTTGGATTGGAAGCATGGCAGTAAAGAATGTGTTCATCGAGTTCTGCGACGTGCTCCAACTTGAAGTTGAGGACTCTGCCGGGGGTCATGGCTATGAAGGTTCCCTGTGCTCGGACGCAAGCGAGAGCGGCGAGCTTGAAGCCTTCACCGAATTGGCCGATGGTAGCTTCACCAGGTGTTTTAGTACCACCTCCAATTACCAGGAGGTGACCCATCTTCGGTTCGGTGGAAGTGAAAATCTCGACATGGTCATCGTTTATATGGGAAATCTCCCATTTGGCGTCGGCGTCAATCGCGTTGGAGATGATCTCGCGGATGACCTCCCACGATCCCCAATCTGGAACGTAACGCTGTGACAGGTTCATGGAATAGGAGGTGGTTTTCATTTGCCTTCCTCTCTTCGAGCAACAGCCCTAGCTGCTTTGGCGTGATACCTCTTATCGATGCAATTATGCCGGTACTTGGTCGGACCAAGAGGAGTAGGCCAGCTATCGCAAACCTCGTAACTGCGGCCTCCAATAACCTGAAAAGGAAGAACTATAATCTGTTCCCCTTCAGTACCGAGAGGGTACAACACTCTCCAGCGAATGCCATCAGTGGTTTCGATCATTCCGTTTTCCATCACAACAGCCTCACGAGGATCGGTATCTTTGCATCCAGTTAAGGCGGTGATGCAAAAAATAAGGCTGATTGGAAGGGTAACTGGGGACCAGAAAACTAAAAATTTCTTGATTGGATTCATTGGTTGGGTCTCCGTATAGGTGTTATGGTCGGAAGGTGGAGTTTTGGGGTGAGGCCGTCCAGGTGGTTGCAAAGGAGTTGGAGGTGGTCATTGACGGCTAATCCATAATTTGGATATCGGGCAACTGCGGCGGGATGGTAGGACGAATAGACAGGGACTTCTACCTTCTGGCTGTCTTTACATTCGACCTCGACGTTTGGGTTATGGATGAGAGGAATGGAGATCTTGCGGCCTTGGTTATTAAAACTATCTCTTTGGTTCACGCCTTTGATGCCTGCCCATTTGAAGAGGGCAGTAACTGCCTTCGCGGAGATCACGAGGATTGTGACGTCGGTGTGGAACTTGCAGACTTGGATGAGGTCGGGGATCAGGTAAAGGGGGAGACAGGTGTTGTAGACCTTGTCGCGGTCACAGGACTCGGGGCCGCAACGTCCAGCGTTGGACAGGTAGATTGTGCGGCGGTGGCGTAGGGCTGCCTGGCCGGCAGGGCGTTGGGCACAGATGTTGAAGTCGGCGTCAAGGTAGGCTCCTCTAAGCATCTTGCCAGAGTCACCGATGAATGGTTCACCCCGCTCGTCTTCCCAATAGCCAGGGTTCTGGCCTATTACGAACAGGGCTCGGGTCTGTGGGGTCGGAGGCAGGCTGTCAGGCATCCAGATAGTTGGGACGCAGACGTGATGGGCCTCGGTAAAGAGGTCGCAGGCCTCACAAGAGGGATCGTTGGAGAATTGGATGAGGGAGACGTCAGGCATCGTAATTATCCCACACTTGGCAACAAGGGATGTACTTAATTTTGATGGCCAATTGCTTCATTTTATCTACGGTAAGCCCATGCTGTTCTCGTGGATCAAAGAAAATATGCCAGGTTATATCATCGAAAACTTCCTTCAAAGCAATGTCGAAGGGAACCTGCTGCCAGTTTAGGGCTGGATGGATGAGAACGGCGGCAGCGAGTTTGAGGAAGGATCTACGGAGCATCTTAACTTGCTCTGGTAATTGGAGGGTCAGGGCTGTTGGCAACGAGGATTTCGGACTCTGAAACGAGTTCCTTTAGCTTGTTGGATTGCCACGTTTCGTACTTGCCGCCTACTTCGTAGTGGCCGTGATCGTGGACATCGTGGACGAATGCGGCAAGTCGGGCGAGTTGACCGACGACTGCTTGGTAGTGTGTCATGTTGAATCCTTTCAGGTGTTGATGCCAGCCATCATTACGCCAAGGGGACGGAGGCGGTGCGTTACAGTGATTGTATTCTCGTGTTCCCTGAGAACCTCGTGGAGACGCTTGTAGCATTGAGGAGCTTCGTCGCGGCCTCCTCCTCTGAGTTGCACACCTGCTGTTTCGAGCCAGCCGTCCATCATCTCTTGGGAAATAACGCCTCCCTCTTTGCGAGTGCGAGTTTTCCAATTCATTTTGCCAGCAGCTTGGGTTCGAGACATGACGCGACCTGCACCGTGAACAGTCGAGTACATGATGGATTCGGATTCACCACTTGCAATTCCTTTTAGGATTACTGACTGTTCGCCCATTGATCCGCCGACGAAGCCACGTTGGCCAGGGAACGCAGGAGTTGCACCCTTGCGAACAACGACGAATTCTTCCCAGTCACCAATTGATCTATGAGGTTGCATGTGCCTCTCTTTCCAGGCGAAGTTGTGGTGGTTGTGGACGGTGTCAGTACAACGGAGACCTATACGTTTAACGGATAACGCAATTATTTCGTGCATACTGTTGCAAACCCAATCGCGGCCTGCATAGGCGTACCAGCCGGCGAGTTGCATGTGATCCCAGTATTGTTCACCGAGGTCGGAGTTTAGGGATAGGACGCAGGGTTCTGCGTCCATGCCATCGGTGGCACCGGCAGCTTTGAGGAAGTGGGTAGCGATTTTGTGGCCAAGGCCTCGGGATCCAAAGTGGACTCCTACCCACGTCCAGCCCTCTTGGTCCTCGAAGATGTCGACGTAGTGGTTGCCAGATCCAATGGTGCCGAGTTGGGATCGAGCGAGGTCGTGGAGTTTGCCGTTGTTGGCGAGGAGCAGTTCGGAGGTTTTCCATAGCGGATCGTCGAGGATCGCGGCGTGGACCCCAAGAGGAAGAGGATTGGTCTTGCCAATGCCAAACTGAAGAGTGCTCCAAGCTCGGTCGAGGATGTCGGTGATGTCGAGGTCTGCAGCTTTGACATCGAGCTTGATGGCTTTGTTGCCGCAGCCTATGTCGTAGCCGACGCCAGAAGGGGACACAGCGTCCTTGTAAGCGACAACACCTCCGATCGGAATGGAGTAGCCCTTATGATGGTCGGCCATCAGGAAGGCGTGAGAGGCTGTTTGACGGGCAACCTTGATTTGAGCAAGGGCTCCAGGATCGACTGGGTCGCCGTACACAATGATGTCGTCAAATATCTGCATCTTGTATTTCTCCAGCTTCTAGTAAGGCATTGTCGATTGCATTGAGGAGATGCAATTGGGCTTTTTTGCTGACAGCTAATTCATCCTTGTAAACAGCAGTAGCTAGTGTCTTGCAAACACTAAGAACTCCTCCGAGCCTTTTCACCAGCAAAGTATTTTTTTTGCATTGAAGACAAGTCATAATCTAGGTGGCAGGATTTGAACCTGCTTTCCTTATTAGTTCCATTTGAACCGTTTTGCAGTCCTACGTCGGTGACAGTTGGCACACACAACATCACATTTCTTAACTTCGGCCATGATTTTCTCCAACCCCCACCCCAGTCTACAAGCATTACCTATCGTAAAACTCTTTTTTCTTTTGCTTCTGTGATCAAAGTCAAGAACTAGAGGATCTGTTTCTGGACAATCAGTGCAACCCCTAGCTTTCTTGTAGTCTCGTATTACCGAAAGGATCTTGTTCTTACGTTCCTTTTGCTTCTTGTTCTTTTGCTCTTTACTCTTTTCAGTTCTCCTAGCATGGTACTCCCTATCGTATTTTCTCTTACAGTCTCCACAATAAGAGTTTGTTTTTCCAGCTAGTTGCCACTTCTTCTTGCATCGTGGACACCTTTTCTTCATGGATCACTATAGGCTAGTTTGGACCTCGAAGCAAAGAATCCAAAGCGAGCACTCTGACCAAACTGAGTTACACCCAGGAAAAATTAGTAGGCTATTCTAGATTGGATCTTTCGTTGGTGCTGTTTCCATTTGAAGTTGGCGTTGGTTTCCTTTTGAAGTTGGCGTTGGTTTCCTTTTGGGCTTTGTTGTAAATCCTCTTCGCCTCTTTGCCTAGAGGCCACGATTTACCAGATAGTAATTGGTGGCGTTTTTTGTGGCCAGTTGGCAAGGTGCAGCGAAGAGAGGGTAGTTTGGGGTGACGGTGCTGGCAGCGACGTTGACCGTCGTGAGCAGAAGCGTAAGAAGAATGGGTCATTGGGTGTTCCTGTTGAGGAGGAGTTCGTTGCAAGTGGATTGGAGGATAGGGCCGAAGGATTCTTCTCCATTGATGGTCATTCTATAGCCACAGCGTCGGCAACGGCAAGAGTGACCACTAGTAAACCAAAGTGGAAACCAATTGCTGGGATCGTGACCGAGGAGTTTGGCTGCTTTCGTCATCTCATCACTCTGCTGAGAGTTCAGGGGTCGGACTAAACGCATAACGTAGTGTGTTCTGGGGCTGGTTTCCAGATGGGTACAGTACCGAAGGCTCGGACGATCCAGATAAGTCCGATGAGAGTGTCGACGAGCCACTTACCTCTTTGCATTGCTGACTCTAGAGGAAGGTCAATTACCTTTAGGGCTGTTTCGTAGCCAACAATCATGTCGTTGGGGGCAGGAGGTCTGCCTTGTAGCCCTACTTCCCGCCAGGAGTCGGCGAGGCCGGCAATCGGTTCGACCTCAATATCTGGAGATTCTCCTTCTTTGGCTTCAGGGTTGCGTAGGATGTGTTTGGGCGGGACGTCAGGTTTTCGAGAGGTTATTGTGCGAGGCCTTTGTCCTATTTGAAGAATTCGGCCGTCCTGGAAGCAGTATGTTTGGATGCGGATTGCCACAGAGTTGTTCCTTTTGGGCTTGGCGATCGAGATCGACTTGGTCGTGGAGTAGGTCGATGCAGGTATCGCAACAGAGTTTATCGTAGCCGTTGCACTTGTAGTGGACGGTTACGGGGTTTCGACAGCGGGGCTTCCACTGACAACGATCAGGACGGTTTGCCAAGGTATTTTTCCTTATAAGCCTGATAATCCTGTTGAGGTTGACTCCAGCCGTTTATTTCGTCAGCCTGACGAATGATCTCCTCTGCCTCGCTGGCTTCGTAGTCCTTGCGGGCACGGCGAATGTCAACCCATTCGTAAGCGAGCATTAGGGCCCACATGAGTAGAGAGACCCCTCCTGCCCACTGGCATAAGAATATGAATGCGTCAATGAGGAGGCTGAACATTTTAGTATTCCTTCCGAGTTTTCATGTCTCGGATGGCCTTTCGAGTGTGAGTAGCGATGAACATCAGAATGAGTGTGACGATTTGAATGAACATTAGGATGCCGAGGGCTTCGAGCAAAGAGTGGATCGACATGTATTATTTTCCGTTCTGTATGGTGTAGATGAGCTTGGTTGTTTGGATCTTGTAGTAGCCTTCAAGCATTTCCGCTTTTGCCTTAGCGATTTTGCGATCGAAGAACCAACAGCCGCCCCAAATGCTCACCACTTGATCCCCAACGCAAACGGTAGCGTCACCTTTGTCGCTAATCTTAACTTCGACTTTCGGGGCGGGGATTCCTTGGATGGTTGGGCCGTACTTGGGCTTCTGTGCTTCTTTAACCATCGTCCTGATTTGGTTATGAAGGTTATCGATGAGAATCAAACGCTGTTTGGCTATGGGCTTCCAGTACCGTACGTCCCTTTCGCGATTGTTGCTACGATTTTCGAGAGTCTTACATTCTGCCGCTAAGCACCGTTTGATTTCGTTGGCCCCCTTTAGCTCCAATGTGAGTTGACGGTTGGCGGCAATGTGCTCGTGTGACGCTGTGCCCACACGCGAATCCAATGTGGCTGTCAGATCCTTTATAGTTGCTGTTTGCTCGTCGCATCGACCCATTAGAGTGTTGAGTACTTCCTCATCGGGCAGGAGCTCACGCTCGCTAGAAGCAAATGCACTTGCGACTTTGATGCCTTTCGCGTAGGCCTTTGCACTAACCCTTATGATTTCTGCAGCATGTTCGCCTTTAAGAACAAAAAGGTTGTGTTGGTGCTGTCTCTTCTGGTCCCCTAATTTACAACACAACGCCTTTATAGAGATGTTGTGTCCTGCGGAACGCCTTTGATCGTCAGTAGTCATTTGGGGCCTTTCAGATAACTGGTTCGAGGAGATTGCAGTTGTTGGCGGTAGTTTGGGCTTGGGCCTTGAGGCGGAACCATCCAGTAGTTTCGTCGGTGACGGTGTCGAGAACGGTGTAACCGTGGGAATAATCGCGGGATTTGATTGCGATGTAACGCATCATAAGTTTTGACCTCTAAGGGATTCATCCATTCGATCACGCCATTCGTCTTTCGGGAAGCTCCTAGCATACAAGAACGCAACTAACTCTCCTAATCCAAATCCTCCTCGGCAATTTCGCCCTTCAAGATCAATCAATGCTTCTTGTGGCCGGTACACATGACAATAGACCTCATAAGCTGCCAAGTAGACAGACTCGGGAACAGTAAGTTGTTCACTCCTCAGTTTGTGTGTGTTCTGAATTGGAAATTGTCTCATGGGAAGTTGAGGGCGAGAAGAAGTCGGCAGGGGGGTGGTGAGCCGTTTCCAGCGACTCGATGCACCCCCGTACCGATTGCAAAAGAGAGAGAGTCTACTCGTCACATTTCCAGGAGTCGCTTAGGTCGTCATCGTCATCATCGTCATCATCGTCATCGTCGAAAACGTCGTTGGGATGAGGAGGAACTAGGGCGTCTGGGAATTCGAGGCTTGCGTAGTAGTTTGCAGTTTCCCAAGTAGAGAAGTAGGCAACGAATTGCCAAACATAGTCGTCGCCACCTGCTACGACGTCAAAGACGGATAGACGATAGCAACCACCAAAGAGTAGTGGTGCATATTCTATCTTTGCTTCGTCGATGGGATTCTTGACGTGGTCAGAAGTTGGGAACGTCATGGTTGGGCCTCCCTAGTAGATCGTGGTACGCTGGGGATTGTAGGCAACTCACTTCTTTAGTTCTTGCCCACAAATTTCGCAGCGAGCACCCTCCGGTGCTTCTGACAGTTCATTGACGGCGTCTGTGATTTGGCCGCTGAATTCAGTTTGGTATCCCATTAGTAGATTCTCCGGTATGTTGGGTCATTGGGGTTGGGGGAGTGGGGCTTTTGTGACTGGGTTGGGAGTTGGGGTGCATTCGCCGGCCTCGATTAGGGCCGTGGCGGTTCGACCAAAGAACCCTTGGAGTTGCCAAACGAACCCGGTGTCGATGAGCAGTTGCCAGGCTTCGATATATTGTTCTTTGGTGTTCGCCTCTTCAACGCCTTCTGCAATCATAGTTGCTGTGTAGTAGTCCATATTAGATTCTCCGGAGGTTAGAGGTTGGGGACCTGAGGGCAAATTGTAACGGATCAGACGAATAGTGGGACCTGACCGTTCCAAGTCGGCAAGGGTTCCAAGGGATTAGCGTTGGGTGAGGACAACTCGTCGATTTACCATAGGCTTCCCCATCCCTTGTTGGAATGTTTTATCTTGAAAGGCATCTAATGATTGAGCGAGGGCTTTGTTGTTATTAGGATCGTTGGCATTGCTTCTGTAGCCTAGGCATCGAGAGGGTTGCGGAGGCATGTAGAATCCGGTGTAGCTGAATGCTTGGATGGCATTGCGAATCTCGTTGCGATCATTCTCTAGGCGTTGGCGATCTCTAAAGCTCAATAGGGTAGTGGTCATTGGGTTTGCTCCGTTGCGAGTTGGGTGATGGATAGTCGCTTGGCATGGATTCGGGCTCCAGATCGTGTAGCGTATCCGCCGAAGTCTGAAGCATTGCTTAGGTTCAGCGTGTCGGGATCGAAACATCGAACCGTATAGGCTCGAACGTCATTGTACATGGAACATCGGTTACGTTCAGATGAGACGAAATAGATTCCACCGATGCCTTGGAATACTTCGGCACTGATTCGGGATTGGAAGTATCGCATCGTGGTGTGGTCCCACCAGTGGGAGCCATCGGCGATCATTGCGGATTTGATCTCGTCTATAGACCATCGCTTGACGTCATCGGCAAGGTAGGCAGATGGGTTGACGGCTCGGGCGAAGTCGCGGGCTGTAGTCATTTGGGTTGCTCCTAGTAACAAGGGAAATCCCGACACCGATGGGTTCGCAGCACCGATGTCGGGTTGGCAAGAAATCATTCGACTCTCAGGGAGATGGGATTGATGCGAGCACCGATTAGGTAGGCTTGAGATGCTTGGCGTCGTTGTTCGTCGGTCATTAGGTTAGATGGGACACCGAGAGCGACGAGTCGGGCGCCGTTTGTTCCGGCTTGTACCCAGCGGATCATGCGGTCACGAGGAGATTCGTAGATCATTGGTTAGCTCTTGAGTAGGGTTCGGGCGGATCGAGTCATTAAAAGGGCTGCTCGGCCGGCACGATCGGTGTAGGGGTTGGATGATGAGAATGCGGCGAAGAGGGAAGAGGCGGGGATGCCGTCGTGGTTACAAGCGAGTCGCCAGTAGTGTAGGTGCAATCGACGAGCATTGGATAGTTGGCGGAGAATGTAGAACCGAGGGGTCTTCATTAGGTCAGTGTTCCGCTGTCGAACATCAGTAATTACGAGCGGCCTAAGGTGTATCACTTGTTTCGTTTGCTCTGTCATTGTGAATACCTCTAAGGGTTAGAGTTGAAGCCAGCACTGGGTAATCAAACCGAAGTGCTGGGGGGGGCCCAGCTGTTGGCGATAAACTGAGCAAGTAGCAGGAAATAGGTGACCCAAATGCAAACGCACGCGATGCCAGTGATATAGATGCCAAATTCAATAACCCGATTCAAATGCTTGTACATAAGTGTCACCGTCAAGGGAAGTCAGTAGACATCACAGAATGGACTAGAGCCGCTAGGGGAATCAATATCAATTGGTGGCATTTGTCTCATGGGTTAGGGTTGAAACCAACGCTGAGCCGTTGGGCTGGACGCTGAGGAGGGGTCAGATTTCTTCTATGTTCAGTGTTGTGAGAATCGCACTGCGAAGTGAAGCCGAAGCATCCATTGATGATTCACTCAGCCGTCGCAACATCACCAACATGGACGCGGAATCAAATCGAAATCTACGCTTGCCGTGCCGGCCAGCAAATTCAACTAAACCAGTGACAGCCTCCAAATGGCTGTCAATACCTTGGTTGACGGCGGTTGTGAGGGCTGTACAAACATCAGAGCCTTGATGGACCTCGATTGTGTAGCCGTCAGGGCACTCACGCTCCAGTGCTTCGTTGATAATGGATTCTGGCGTTGTGTCGCATGAATAAGTAAGCATCGTACTACCTTCCAATAGGGTTGAGGGTGGATTAGGCAATGGTGGCTTGAGCTATGATCGCTAGTGTCGGGCAACCACCCTGGCAGTCGGGGTGATGATGTTCGTGCATCGCCTTGAGTTCGGCCAGCAGGTCTGGGGCAGCGGCGATGAGGCGGGCGTTGGCGGGCCATTCAAGCCGTGCCATCTGGAATGGTGCGATAGTAAAGATTTCACCTTCTGGACCGCTCACGATCGCAGTTGGCCCAAACTTATCCGCTCGGTCTCGCCGTTTGGTCCACGGTCCAGGTGTATGCTGTACTTGTTTCGCTTGCTCTGCCATTGGGTAGGTGCTCCGTTGTGAAGGATGGTACTGGATTGTCGGTTGGTTGCAAGGGAAATCTTGAGGGGAATTAGGAGAATGTTCAAGGGATGGTCTAATAGGGAGTGGGCTGGGGATGGATAGAGGTGCGTTGATGGGTTGGGTGTAACGGTCTTGGACCCCTCAAGGGGGTTACACTGTAACCATCGTCGGCCCTCAAGGGGGTTACACCTAACACTCTGCCTGTAGGGTACTGGTCGCCCCGGCTTGCCGACATCGGCACAGCACCATCCAAACCTTTAGCACAACTTGAAGAATGATGAACAGCCCGTCGGCCCTTGTGCCCTGCCTGCGTCGGGCCCACCAGCCGCGGTACGCATCATCATAAGGGGGGCTGAGCATCGGCAAGAATGGCCGACTGTCCACGGCACAACCGAACAGGAACCGAACAACCCCTGACGGGGGGGTTGGGTGTATGATATATCCCCCCCCTTTCAACAGCCTAAAAATTTCCCCTCATCCTGGCCCTATCCCCCTTTCCCCCCGAAGCCACCCGAAGCCACCCGAGCCCTCCCTATCCCATAACTCCTCCTATCCTACCCAAACTCCCCAAATACAACCCTCTCACAGCATCTAATCGACGATTTTTCGGTTAGCCTTTTGTTAGCATATCTCACTCCTCCTCACAGCCCCCAATCGCCACTTCCTACCTCCTACCCTTCGCTCCCTCTATGTATAACTCAAAATAATAAAAATCTCAACACAAGGGTTACACATACTCACCCCTATTTCCAGCCTAATAACGCCCTTTTACCCCCCCAACATAACCCTAACCAAATTTCCAGCCTAATAACGCCCTTTTTCGACCCTTGATTTTACCCAGTCAGGACCCTATAGTGGACCCTTGCCAGAACCCCCCTCCAACACAGGTAAATTCCCATGAAACCTACATTCTCCACTGGCCCCACCTACGAATTATCCTTTGATTCTGCTGTTGGTAGTAAGTTCGGCCCCTGCTGGACCACAAGGGCCCCCGCTCCTCCTGATGGCACAGGCCGACCATCTGGCAGCGTATCTGTCCGATTCTACGGCCCGTTGGCTCAGGATCGAGCAATCGAGTACACCACTTGGATGAACTCCCAATCCATCCTCTCCTTCAAGGTAGGTGACGTCGTCCACCGGCAACTAGGGCAATCAGGCCCTGGAACCAACGAGGAAATGACCATCGAACACATAATGTCGAACGGGACGATTTGCTTGGCCTGGTTTTCCGATACGCCCACTGCCGGATACCTACACTCAACAATGCTCAACGCTCACGATCTAGTCCTAGCAACCAAATGATCCGCAAGAAAACCATCGAACTTCAAGGAATACCCGAACCCATCTGGGCTGTCATCCGGGCTGTCGCCGCAACCGAATTGGACATCACCATCGCTGCGTTCTGCCGCCAGGCCATCTACGCCGCCGCGAAGAAGAAGAACCCTCACCTCTGGGAGAAGGCCACCAACGCCGTCCGCAAGGCCAGAGGCATCCCCCACGCCATGACCATCATCAACCCCTCACGAGAAACTCCTAGTGATTAACTCCAGATTCGATCTCGTATTCCAAGCATTCGGCGACACATATTCCCACCGAGCGATGTTTGTATCATGGGCCTGGCATTGGGACAGCCCACTCGCCATTTGGATCGAAGACAACCATTCAAACCCGAGCGACCCAGCCATCATGTACTTCCTCGACGCTGAGAGAGCAGGTGTTCAAATCAACATGCTGTTCATCGATTCCCACACAGGTAACCAAGTAGGCCCAGCAGTCCTACTCCCCAATCTAAAAATCCCCGAAAGGAAATCCTCATGACAGACCTCAAATCCCCCAACGGAAGCCAAATCAAATGACCACCATCATCGTTGACCGCCGCAAGAAAATCATGATCTCCGATAATATGGAGGTCACCGACAATGGTTGCTTCGCCCTTCCTTGCAAGAAGATCTACCGAATCGAAGAAGGCCCTAACGCAGGACACATAGTTGGAACAACTGGCTCGGCCGGCCCTGGATTACTCTTCATCGAATGGTACAAGAAGACTGCTGAACGCGATTGGCTCGAAGCACTCTCCGAGGAAGGACTCAGCATCAACCTAGAGGAGGAAGACTTCGAGTGCATCATCCTCCAAAGCAAAGGCATCTTCAGTGTAGACCGATTCTTCATCCTCTACCCAGTCGAAGCACAATATTACGCCGGAGGTTCAGGAGCCCCCTTCGCCCTCGGAGCAATGGACGTTGGAGCAACAGCACACGAAGCATTAGCCGTCGCCTGCCAAAGAGATCCATTCTCATCTAAAATGAACCGCCCCCACCAAGAAATGACTCTCACCTAACCGTCGGATTCGTAGGACTAGCCTCTGCCCAGCCAATCTCCTGTATGAGGTTCATAGCCATCATGGCATTCCCAATCCGATCCTCATCATAACTGGCATTCGCCACCCTTGTCACCAATGCCATGATCTCATCAATCCGTTCAACCGCCAACGCCCTGTACGTCGGCACCCACCCAATCCCCCTTTCCCTCCGAGTCGTGCCAACTTGTATCCACCCCTTCTCATTCAGCGACTGCAGCCTCTTCCTGATCGCCTCTTTCTCGGCTCCCTCATGAAGCTCAATATCTGCCAGCACGGCCGGTGCCCGCCAAGCCCGCCACAAGGCACACACAATTGCATACAGAATCCTCTCCTTCGGCGTCATATCAATCATGTTCCAGGAGCCTTCTTAAAGAACAACTCAATTGATCTGTGCCTCTGCAAGATAATTTGCAATTCCTGAGCACCAGGAACTTCCGAATCGACCAACCCCTGCACATAACCCTTAGCCCAATTGTCTCCTACTCGCAGAACCAACCTACCATCTTGGCCCATGAGCAACATCTGATTGCAAATTGCATCTTGAAGTTCAGCAGGGAACCCCTGATCTTTCACCGGGATGTACAGCTTCCAGCTTAGTATTGTTTTGGGATCAATCATCGGTGATCTCCTTTCAGGATTAGAGGGCATGTTGGGACTTCGAGGTTATAAGAAGAAGAACGCCTCCGGTAGGGATTGAACCTACGACACTCTGCTTAACAGGCAGACGCTCTACCACTGAGCTACAGAGACAAAAGTGGGGGCCGAAATCAATCGGCCCAATCGTAACCCGAGACCCAACCAAGGTAAGGGTTACGATCGTTCCACGGGGGGGTCAAACAGAAGGCAACATGGTAATTCCCAAGCACGTTGACAACTTGTCTCTGAGCCTGGTTTCCTCTTTCTTATCGGGAACAACCCAGCCATGTTCTCGACGGCCGGAGATTCCCATGCCGCAGAAGTCCGAAACACGTCCAGCTATTCGATAGATTATAGCATCGAAGGATGGGGCGAGACTCGGGTCGTAGAAACATTTCACTTCACGTTTCACAAAACGGTCCTGCAGGGACTCGAACCCTGGCCAGCTCTTAGACAGAGAGCCGTGCGACCTTTACACCACAAGACCAAATCCTCGTCTCTCCGAGGTGTCACGCCTGTTTGCACACCACTCTAGAAGTGGTAATTGCATTATGGCTTGCCGGCGTTCGCCCATTACCGTTGTATAAAAAGCAGCGGGCCGAATGCCTTCGACCAAACAACGTGGGCCAGTTCCGGTTTACGGACTCTTAACGTGCCCGTTGGCTCCAAGTTTCCGCTGCAAAAAGGGACTGCTGACCTCTCAGTCAAACAGTCCCTCTCCCTCTGCCTATTCTCAGCCAAGGACATCTCCTCCTTGTCCCCAGCGAGTCCGGGCAATCCTCTGTTCATTATACGGCCGGAGGGTTGATCGGTTCAAGATTTTCATTTCACGAAATTTGGCTTCCCATCTTTAACTGTCCACGACAGGCCAAGCCATGTTGGTGGCACATAATGGCTGTGACCTCGGGCATCCAGTATTCGATGGCCTCCTGATACGCTTACGTGCAACCAGAGAGGATCGCTGACGGGGTACAGTCCGTTCGGGAAAGAGTAAACTCTAACCTTTTCGGTGGAGATATCAGTCCAGTTACGATTTAGGGCATCGAAGTCAATCATTGTTGGGCTCGTTGGTTTTTGAGGAATTGTTCAAGTTGCGTGGGTTCCTTCGACCTGGCGGGCCTCTCGGTCGGCTGTCCGGACGTTCAGCGTATCGATTGCAGCACTGATATGGGTAATGGCGTAAGCGTTTTCTTGGCAATTGAATTTGCTTTCTTGGTAGAATTTGAGTCGGTCGCGGGCTGCAGCGAGGATTGTTTCGACGAAAGTCCCGTTAGGGTCTTCACGATTGGCTCCTCGGCCAAGAGGACCATTCTGCCAAGAAATTGCAAATCCGGCACCAAAGGTGGAGCCTCCAGCGGGATTGTCGTTTTCATCCTTCCAGTGAGTTGATTTCCAGTTAGGATCGATCATGAGAGAGCCTTTCAGTTAGGGATTTTGTTGCTGTTGGTTTTTGAGGAATTGCTCACGGCGGAAGATGCCTTGGAGGAATTTGGGGGGAAAGTTGGTGAATCCGAGGTTGTACATCATATGATAGCGGTCGATGGCGATCGTGGCAAGTCGCTCGGCCTCCTCCTGGTCCTCGTCCCGCCGTGCTCGCTTGATGCCGGCCCGGAGGGTGTTCAGGGTCTCGCCCTCCTCAAAGCGTTTCTGGGCCACTAGGGATGAAATGTCTTTTTGCTGGAATCGGCCGCCGACCAAGAAGCGGATGGTCTCGCGGACAGGGTCGTCGATGATCCGCTCGACTGTACGGACAGGGTGGAAGACTCCTCTAAACAGAGAGCCTATGGTGCCGGTCTGCCGGCCTAAGTGCTCGGGAACGGACGTCTCTCCCATCGCAGGATCTCCAATACCCTGCCCCGTAAAGATGTTGACTCCAGCGGCAATCTCGAAGGCAGACTTTACGAGGGGGTTGCTAGAGCTAACGAAGTAGTTCATGAAGTCGCCAAATCCCTCTTGCCCCATAACACCAGCTCCGATCTCGAAGATCTCCTGAGCAGGAGTCAAGGATCCCATCAATAGGAAGCGGGCCGACTTAGGGTTGGCTGATATGTGGATGGCCATCGCGTCTCGCATCCAACGCGGTCGGAGGTAAGGAGGAATAGCCTCTTCGTCTACGAGACCCTCCTCTAATGCTTCTAGGACTTTGGGGAATGACGCGGCAAACTGGGGCTTCTCTAGTACGGTCTTCATTTGGATTGCGATGTTGGATCGCATCCAACGGTAGAACGGCCACACGCGAGGACCCCACTCACGTTCGGTGCGAGTGAAGTCGCCCCAGTCAAACAGGTAGCGGTGGACCTTTGAGGTGGCATCGGCTCGACTGAACCCTTGGTTGCGGAGATCGACCCAGGTGGCAAGCCTCCATTGGTCGTCGAGTGCAGCGTTCACCTGGAACCATTTGCCGATTGCTCTCATGTACCACTTGCCCTGGTGCTTCTCGTCTCCGTGAAGTAGGGCTCCGAAGAACGTCTTGGATTCTGGAGTACCCATTCTCATCCACGGCACAAGTTCCTGGGTGGTGCGACTGGCACTGGCAATTCCGTCCTCGATAGCCTGTTCCCAGATGTTGTGCTCGCTCAGGAGTTGGTTGCCAACGGGAATGTTTTGGACGAAGCCGAAAGGCTGCTTGTTTAGGCCGTGGACTTTCAGATTGAGTGCGGTCAACTGTCCCATCAGCTTAGGAACTTCGTTGAACCGGATGCCGGCCAACCCAGCCAGTACGGCTCCACCGATCATGTTTACCATTGCCCACGCCGGTTTGAGTAGGACCGACATCTTCCAACCGGAAATGGTGAAGTCTACAGCCTGAAGAATCTTGTTGACATCGGCGTCCGTCTTGTAGTGGCCGGCGAAGTCCTCAATTGCCGAGGCAAGGTCCTCGGGCCACAACACCACGGAACCCTCTGGGTTTTCAGGAAGAGGCACCTTAAGCAAGTTGTGCTTACCGACCTTCTTGGCGTTGATGGGTCTCATCTCAACCCCATCGATAACTCGGGTGTTGCCAGATGTTCCTCTAGGCAGGAACTTCATGCGGCTGCTCGGGACGGTTCGGACATGAGGAGCAATCATGTGTGATAGGTTGGAAGCTGAAATTGCTCTCAGGTGCTCGCCAAGTCGGGAGGTCAGAGCGTTGAGGAAGTCGGTCTCGAAGATTGGGCCTGTAAATTCTTCTCCTACCGCCCGCATGAACTTATGTCGCTGCAGATTCAGTTCCTCGGGGGATGTGGCGAATGCCGGAGGGTGCCATCGTTCACCTGCACTGTTTGCTCTGGGGTTGCTCTTGAATCCCCTGTCCCACAAGTCGCCGGGAAGCATATTGTCCTGATTGAAATTCAGGTTGATGTAGGCTTCACGTTCGATGTTGTATGGCCATTTAGTGTCGCCGAACCGATTGCTGAGTTCCCCTGACCAGATGTAGGCGTTGCCGGCTGGACGTTCTGACATCCTTACTCGGGGATCTATGTCTCCGGGGTAGGGATGACGGTTGGTGATGCGGCGAAGGTTTGCCGGCTGGTTCGTAGTGAGTTTGCGACCGGCCGCTGCAGCTTGGAAGAACTCGTCAGCTTCAATGCCGAGGCGTCGAGCAACCTCCTGAGCCTTCTCGGTAAGCCGAAGAGGCAGGTAGATCCAGGTAGGATCGTAGTCGCGGGCACGAATTCCCAGATTGAGTTCGGCTTCATCTATGCTATGGAGAATGATAATGCCTTCCTCGGCAAGCTCGTTCAATTCGGGGGAGTCCAAGAGCATGTTGCCTTCGGCCGTTCTGTATTCTGGGTTTCTGACAATCCTCTTCTGGTACTGGTCCCAAAATACGTCATGTCCCTCTGGATATCCCTTGAGAGCACCTCCCGCCTCAGCCTCCAATATCTTCTGCATCTTGCCCCTAACAGCCAAGCTCCAATCTTCAGAGGGGATCTTGCCCCCTGTTCGCTTCTGGAAACTGCGGATACGAGCGTGAAAACTTCGAGTGACTTCGGCCACCTTTTGAGGCAACACATTCTCATTGGCTACACGGAATACACGGGCCGGCTCGTTCGCCTGCTTGAGTTTACGTCCAACATTGGTGACGTCCCGCAAATTCTTTTGGAGGTCGGCAAGTCGTGCAGCAGTTCGCCAGAACAACTGCCCTTCTAGTTCTTCGATCTGGCCCGTAAGGTTTGCGAGTTCGGCATCAGCTACTCGGTCGAGTTCTTTGATGGAAGTTTGGGCTCGCAGAACGTCGTCCTCAATAATTTGGGCCTCTCGTATGGCAGCACTGACCTGCTCAAACTGAATGTCTACCTCCCCTGCAATTTTTGCTCGTTGCAAATCGGTAAGAGGAACTTCTCGTCGACGCAGTGCAGAATCACTGGCGGGGATCTCGATGATCTCATCGAACTCCTCGGCTGCTCCTGCTTTCTTGGCTTTGGTGGCTTTCTTGCCAGCAGTGACCTTACCAAAGATGCTTTCAACTTCGGCGAGAACCTTTTCAGCAATCTTCTCAGGGTCGATCGTGCCGGCCTTCTTAGCCTTAACTCCCTGTTTGGAGGGATGTGCCCCAAATACCCGACGTAGGTAGAGTGAGGCTTCTCTGCGTTGAGATTTAAGGAAGGCATCGATGGGTTTGTTGGATTTTCGGAGGAGCCAAGCGTAGTAGTCAAGAGGATCCTCGAAGTTCAAGACGACTGTTTGGCCAGTTGGGGCTTTGTACGGAACGTCAGCCGGCAAGTTGGCGAGAATTCGGGGAGCGGTTGGCAATGCGGTAGCAACATCTGCACCTGCTGCTGCTCCAGCGTCGGCCTCCTTGACAATACGGACGTCGTCGGCGAGATCAGTTAACTTGATAGATAGATTGTTGGTTGTCTTGATTCCTGTGCCGTCTGGATCGAGGATCTTAAGTCGTTTGAGTGCTTCGTCCCGACCGATGATGTAGTTACGGGCCTTCAGATTGGTGATGTTGGAGACGCTCTCCTTGGATCGGTACAACGCAGCAATCTTGCTGAATCGGTCGGCATACATCTTGCGGAACACACCGGCAAATCCTCGGTAACTCGTGAGCATATCACCCCGCGAGCTTGCCGACACGACGTTGTCGGCGGCATTCAGCACGTCGAGAACTTGAGGTGTGTGCAATCTCATCAATTCCAAATTCGTCAGTTGCTGAAGTCCAATCTGACGATCCAGATTCTCGTTAACCTTATCCAGGAATACGGCTGGGTTGGTGGGATCGGTTTCCAGGTTTTGGAGTTTGTTCCGTAGCTTCGTCTCATCCTCAACTGCCCCAGTAATCCTAAGTAGGTCGATTTGCTTCTGGGCAATCTGCTCCACTCTACTGGTATTGTCGAACCGTGCAATCGTCTGCGTAAGTTCGTCGACTCGACCTAGATCCAAATCCGTAGTACTCACAACCTCGAACCCGTGGACCGACCTCAATTCCTCTCTCAAACCAGGAGGCAGCGATCCGAGGGGAACTGTAATGCTGGGGATCTCTGCGACTACGTCGGGGCCAGCCTCGGCAGCGATGTTCTCTTCACGAGCTATGAGTCGGGCGATATCATCTTGGAATTCAGGGAGTGCATTGGCGACGTCAGGGGTTGCTGGACCCACGAGAGTTACGCCTTCGATCAGGGCGTCACGTTCAAGGTTGGCGATGTTCTTGGTGGTTTCGGCGTCGGCTATGATGCGAGCAGCAAACTCATCTTGGGATTCGCCGAGGGCTTTGGATATTTTGCCGGGCTTGCCAACCTGTCCTGCGGGGATTTGGAGTGATTTTCCACCGAGGACAGTGTGGAATCGGTTGGCAATCATCCCGGCAAATGGGAACGAGATGTTCAGAGCACTCTTCTGAGAGAACTCTCGAACGAATTCCTGTGCTGCCCGTTGCTTCAACAGGTCGAGAGATGGTCGTCCACGCAAGTCGGTTCCGGCGAAGAAAGCAATCTCCTGCAGCATTTGGTTGGTAAGGACCTTTTGGTTTTGGCGGAAAGTCGCAGAGGACATAATTCCGGCATTTCTGGCTGCAAAGTTCTCTCGACTGCTCTTAAGAAGTTCGCCGAGGCGGTTTACCCCGTTCGTAGAGTCCCCAAAGAAATTGCCGAAGGCTTCGCTCCTCTCGAAGAGGACGGCGAGTGGGTGGGAGATCCCAACGGCTTGACCAACACGCGGTCCAGCCCCAAGAGCTTCCTTAGTGAGCGGTTCGAGAACACGACGAGCGGGCGACCGAAGGAAGAGGGACACACCCCCGCCGCCAGCAACGCTCGAAAGTCGGATGGTTGCTCCACCACCACCAATGTACGTAAGAGGATCAAGAAGCACGTCCCCCCCGAACCCGACGATAGCTCTAACCACTTTATTTTCAACACCGAGTTGCTCCAATACATCCGAGGCAAACAATTTAGGCTGACCAAAAGCACCTCGTTCCAGAAGGTCGAGCCTTTGAGCTAGTGGTTCGTCTCCCCCAAATGCCCGAGCAATCCCTGCTAACGCCGTCCCCACCAGAAAGATTGCGGCACCTGCTGCTGCTCCAACGGCTGCTCCTGGCAACTGCCCGACAATGGCACCGAATCCTGCAAAGAGTGCTGACGTCTCGGCTAGGCCCCCTAACAGTCCGAGGGCATTTGGATCACCAAACGCAATGTTGGCGATGGAGTTGCGGGGCAGATCAATTAGGTCGAGGACTCGAACAATAGGAGATCTGAAGTCCGTGTCGTGGGCAGGCCGCATTGCGTCCCGCATGGTGTTCTCGCTCAACCCCTGAATGTCACGGATGGTGAGTCGAGTCCGCTGCCTCTTCTCTGCAATAATCTGTCTGACAGACTCGGGGATGTTGGCCCGGTTCTGTGCAATTTGGAAGTCAACGAACTGAGCCCTTTGCTGCTGTTCCGTCAGAGGCGGAGGATTAAGCCTTAACTCATCAGCCTGCAGCAACTGGGCAGCAAGTGGCACCGCCCCAGGAGGAGGAAGGAGTGATCCGGCAAATTGGGTCATTACGAATTACTCTGGTCGCGTGCCCTGGTTGTAGAGGTCTTTAATGCTTTGAGTCTAGTAATATAGTTAATCAAAATTTGTCGTCGAAGGGCAGCAGCATTAGTGCCGGCAATACCCGTAAGGGAACCAAAGAATCCTGGCTTCGTGTCTCCAACAGCTATTGCCAGAGTTTGCATTAAAGATTGGATTAGTGTGTCTCTCTCTGGTCCTTCTGGTAGATCAGCAATGTTCTTCAGTGCTTGGTCGAAACGACGATTCATTTTTGGTTGATCTTTGATTTGACCTAAAACTCCAACTCTGGTTGAGTCGTTGATGATTCGTCCAATTGCACCGGCAATGTCGATGCCTTTTTGAGTTGCTCCTTGCCCGGCATCTGTCTGGTAGTTGGTAGCTGATTCAATTATGTCATTGTCCCTCTGGGCCGTTTCTGGATCAGTCGCTTCCGCTGGACCTCCTTGGGCTCCAGTTCCTAAGAATCGTCGGGCGAAGGATTGAACGACGGCAGGATCTGAACTGCCAAGGCCTGCTGCAATAACTTTGGGATCATCCCTGTTGGCAGCAATTTGGGCAGCGAATGCTTTCTGCTCCTCAATCCCAATCAGCCGGCTTCTTTCGGCTGCTGCTCCTTGCTGACGTCGTAATCGGCCGACAGAGCCACCGGCTTCGATGTTTGCCCGACGTCGTTCCTGCGTTCTTGCAAACAGCACGTCGGAGATATCTGTACCTCGGCCTCCTGATGCCTCAAGGCGGCGAGCCTCACCCCTCTTGGTACGTGCCTCCCGAGCCGTTGCGTTGCGATCCTGAGAGGCCTTCAGGCGAGCCGACCGATCGGCTTCACTCAGGTTGCCTGCTGGAGGAGCCAGGGTCGTGTTTGTGGGACTGAGACGGCCTGTCGCCTCATTGAAGCGGAGAGCCCCTCCGCTGCCTGCAGCGACGTCCTGGAGCCTCTGACTCTGGCGAGACGCGGCGAACCGCTCTCCCAGTGCCAATGGGCCTCCTGCGGCTCTTGTAGCTGCTCGTAGGATCTCTGGGCGGGCGTTGAAGGGTGCCACGTTGGGATCATTCAGTGTCTGATTGACTGCCACCGCGAAAGGATCCGTGGCCGGTGCCGTTTGCCTCGATACCTCTTGGGCTCTCCTTTGGGCTCGGCTACTGATTCGCCTTTCCACCGCAGCTTGGTTCTCAGGAGTCAACTGTAGGAAGTTGTCCGCTGGGGGTGCTGGGGGTGCTGGGGGTGCTGTAGGACTCTGGGCGTCCTGTGCGGTTTCAGGAATAAGTGCTCTGGCCACTGATCCACCCACGCGACCTGGAAGTTGTCTCACTTGCTGACCTACTGCGACGGCTCCTGATGTTGCAATCTGAGCGGCAATTCGGGATCTACTAGCTAATGTCGGACCAGTTTGCTGGGGAGAACTAGGAATTTCAGCGGTGATGGCTGGAACGTCAGTCACAGAGCCGGGCACCTTCCTGCCTCTTTGTTGGAGCAAGGCAGCTAGTTCATCAGTCGTAGGGTTTCCAATGGGTCCCTTTGGTCGCCTGCGACGTCTGCGTTTTTCTGCTTCGGTATGTGAAGGCATATCGTATTACTCGTTAAGCTGGGTTAGTAACTCTTAAGGGATTGCTGATTGGCTGCGATGGAGCCAGCCTTGCAAGTGAAGCCGCTGTTGCCGGGCCACCAACGGTCAACCCCGTACCGTTTACTGCCTGTACCTGTGGAGCCTGACTTCCAGGTCCTCCAGGAGCAAGGGCTGGATTCTGATTTGGCAGGCCACCTGCTCGGGGATCCGGGCCGGCGTTAGTGAATGATGGTGCCCCCTGAATTGCCGCGACGGGACCAGGCAACGGAATTCCAGCCCGAGCAAACTGAGTAAGAACAGGTAAGAAGTCGCTACCTGATTGATTTCGTCCTTGGATCTCTTCCGCTTCCTGCCCCAACAAAGCGGTCAGTCGCTGCTTCTCTTCGTCGGTCTGTGCTTGCTGGACTTGTAATTGAAGATCTTGAAGCCGAGCAGGATCTCCAGGCAGCGATCCTCCAAATGGATTCTGGGAGTTAGTGCCAATGCCTCCGAGCTGAACAGGCCCAAGGGATCTTGGGTTCTGCTGGCGACGTCGGCGAACGCGAAGAAGAGGATTAGATGTATCGGGAACTGCACTCATATTTTCACCTTATGATCTTAGGCCTTCCAGGTGCTTTTGACTACCCACTTGAGACCAGTCAATAGGACTTTGAGTTTGATGATGCAGCCACAACCACTCCACGTAGAAGGCTTGGGGTGGTTTTTGTTGAAGGCTCGCCGCCATAGCCGAACGGGGTAAGGAACACCCCACCATCGAATCCCTCTCCATTTATATTTCCCCAGAGTTAGAGAAGGCCAATAAATGACTTTGGATTGGCAGCGAGTTTTTTTTCCTTGAGTTGGGTCATTAGGATCAGGACCAGATAAGAGCAGCGATTGCTTATGGGTTTCCACTACGGCAATGTGGGCGTTCTCATCTACCTCTAGGACTGCATGACCGTAGCGATGTTGGATTGTAATTATTTGATTCATTTAATTGGGACTACAGAATGTTAGGTTGGGAATGATGCTAATTTGGCAGAAAACACGAGTGGAAGTAAGGCCATCTGGTCCTGGCGAATCTAAACAGCCTGTATCGCAGATAACCGAAACGGGTTGGTTGCAATTTTGAGAATCAAGAGGAGGGCAAGCAGGAAACCCTCCAAAACCTGAGCAGATTGATGTACTGGATGCTATTTCGCATTCGTCTTTTAGGTTAGTAGCATTCCTCGATACTCCCCAACTGATTCCTTCAGCAGTGGCCATTAGTATGACTGTGGCGGAAAAGATTTCAGGAGCAACAACACCACAACATCGAGCTTGGTCGGAATTGCCGACTACTTTGCCGACCTCAAAATCTGTTCCTGTAGAAATTATTCCTTGAACATCGGTAGATTCAAAAATAACTCCACTACAAGGATCGCCTGGACAGAAACACTGTTTGAATGAACAAGTGGCTGTCCAATCATCATAGACGATATAACTGACCCTTGTAAGTTCAAATCCTGGAGGATCTAAGTCGCAGTGAAAAGGTTCAAAGGAACAGTCGGCTAGACAACCGGGAAATTTACCATCACAATTTTGGCCTCCAATTTGAAACTGTCTCCGAGTTACCTTCCATCTTTTAACTTGAACTTGAACGCTGGAACCAATTGAAGAGACGTGACAAAGAAAACCACCTCCAACAGTGGGCACAGGACAACATTTGCAGTCTAGGGTAGTACACTTCGATCCGATTCCTTGAGGTACACCTCCTTGGTTGAGACATTCGTTGTGAGTTAATTCATCCGTGCAGGTTTCATCGGGAAGACAGCAGGCTTCTGGATCACAACAAACACCACAAGAAGGGGCTGTGTCTGAAATGTCGGTTACTTCGTTGACGCCAGAGGGAAGACTAGCTACTTCCTCTGAGTCGGGACCAATTGAGTAGCATTTTTCTATGTTGAAAATTTTGAAGTTGGGGTCGTTTGGGAAGGGCTTGTGTTTGAAAACAATGTCCTCGGTAATTAGAGGGCAAGGCACATATAATTTGGTTGGGACAGGAGGAATGGGCCCATCTAGCGTAGTAGTATCGTCGGCATCATCAATGATGTCTCCTGGGCAAACGCAAAGAAGGGCTATCTTCCAGCAACCGCAGCAGCAAATGTTGTCTTCCGATTCAACTCGCTGGTCACCATCATCCTGAATAATTCGGACGCCGTCAGCGTCGATTTTGATGTCACCACTAGTCATGGGTTAGGGGCAGACTGCTGTGGCTTCGGTTTCGCCGACGCTGTACAGCTTTAGGTTGTGGTTTTCATCCCAGAATGCCGTACCGTAAGGATCTCCATTGTCAGTGGGGGAGGATGTTGGAGCAATTAGTTTGCCAATGGGTCTCTGGACTTCGGGTCGGATGGGATTACTATCTGTGTTATCAAGTATCTGGCCATCGAGATCCGAAACAATATAGGTGAAGGTGGCTTGGTTGTTGGCGTCTCCGGCTGTGCCGCCACTTTGGTTGACTCTAACGGGAAAGAAGTTGGCAGGGGTACTGGCGGGTTCGTCTCGAAGGTCCTCAGTTTGGATAAGAGCCATTTCGGTATCGTGCAACCTCATTTCAGCAGGGGAAGCGGAACCGTCTTTGACCTCCCCAACTCCCGAGACAGTTGAGGGTTGATGGCTTTGAGGTGGTCTTAAGGGCAAAGGGTCGCTAAGCAACTTCGTAGAGTTTTTGAATAGATCGTCTAGGGAGGCCGGCATCAAATACTTCTCGCATCAGTATTCTCATCGAGGCTGTAGTTCACTTCAAGACGATCAATAGACCAATTAACTCCTGGCATAATTGGTTCAATGAGAAAACGGAACAATCGGCCTCTCATGTCGAGGAATTGGGATAAGTTGTGGCGACCGATACCATCGCCAGCAGTGAGAGTAGTAGTCCTTGTTTCAGCAGATGCATCCTCGAATGGTTTACCTGTGTTGGGATGGTCATGAGCAGTTACTGTGACTCTAATGGTTCCGGTGAGGAGTCCTAAATCGAGAGTAACGAATCCGAGATTTTTTACGAGGCCTCGTTCTTCGACACTTCCAGTCAGCCACCATTCAACTAGGGAAGGATAATCTCCTACTGCTTCTCCAGGATACTTTGCTGCACTGCCTCCAGAGAACACCCACAAAGATCCTTCGGTGTCTGATCGAAAGTGAGCAGCATAGTCTACGCCGTCGCCGAAATTCTTGAATTCGCTAACGAAGTTACGCTCATGGTCGTAAACCATTGCTCGTTGCCCCGCAATATCGAAGTCGTTCGTGAAAGCAAGAATTTGACTGACGGAATCTGCCACCCCAATTACAACTTGTTCCTTCTCATTGCCCGGTAGATCGCGGAACCAAGCAGAGAATCCTAGTTCTTCGTCCAGCAAGATCATGCTGTTCCCTCTAAGCCAAACGATGCCTTCGTCGGCCATCCAGAAGGTTCCAATTGGGGATGTTTGAATGCTTCGAGGAGATCTTACACCTCTCCCACCCGAGACCTCTGAGAGAATAACTCCCCCATCGAATCCAACACGGTAGATGGCATGTTTTGTCAGCAGTAAGTGATTGATTCCATCTGATATGCTGGCTAACGGATCCCCTTTTAGGTTGGCAAGTTGTGACACAGTGTCTCGTTGTGTCTCCGTATTGCGAGCGATCTGTTCGGGGTGCCCGACAGAGTATTCTGCAAAGTTGCCGGTAATGGCTGCATCGTGTTGTAGCTGCTCGGTGTCCCCCTTGGCGATTTCCTCGGGAACTTGAGGGAAGAAGTAAATCCCTGTCCCGTTAGGCAGAATCATCAGGAAGCGAGAAGGAACTGGTCGATTGTAAACATCCAAGTATCTCCCACTGGAGAAAAGGTAACTATCGTCTTTCGTTGCGAGGATACTTGTACCGAGAGGAAATCGGCCCTCTAGGAACAGGAGTTGGTTCATCCTCTTGCTCATAGCCGGAGCCCAAAAACCTATCGTCCACCAACCCTGATCGTCACTAGCAAACACCGTCTGATTGGAAACAGGTCGAAATCCTCTGGTAAACCAAATTGCAACTTGGTAGTCATCATGCCCCTTCGTATAGTCGGCATTTCCACCCGTATCATCAGGGGTGTTTAACCTCTTGGCATGTTGAAAGCGGTAAGGCGAGAGAAGAATAGCCTGGTTGTTTGGAGGAGGTTCAGTTGTGCCGAATGCGTAAGGCAGTGCAAACACTTCGCTTCTACGGCCATAGGTTCGTCTTACAGGATCGTAAAATGAAAAGGCAAACCCTGTGTTTAAGGACTTCTCTCCTTTTAACAGTTCGTAACAAGGGTCGATTGGTAAATCGCCACAGTTTTGGCCGGGAGCGTCGTTGGGCCCTGATCCATCACATGAGAAGTCGATAACTGGGGGTCCCTCGTAACAGTCATCATCAGCTAATCCGTGTCCAAATCCACCCGAAAGAAGAGGATCGTTGTAGACTCGGCCGTTGAGGGAGACTACGCCGGGGCGGCGAATGTTATTGAAAGCTCCGTCGGCAGCATCCCACGCAAACAGGGTTTCGGGGTCACAGTAATATAGCTCCCCCCCGTGGAGGGAGAAGCTGCCTCTTCCTGTTTCCTTTGGAGTACCAGCACCAATTGGAGGATCCAATCCTGCCGCGTCCGTTAGGTTAGTAAACGCTCCACCAGTTGATGCCTGGATAGCCGTTGCGGTTTTGACAACGATGTATGATTGGCCGTTCAGTTCTACCACGATGTGGTTGAGAACTTGGCCTCCAGGGCTGCTTACGGAATCGAAGTTACGACGCTTTTGGACTGTGCCATCAGCCCCCAGCACCATATTCAAGATCCTGACGACCGGATTGATTCCAACCGCAGGATCGATAGGTCGCATTGAGAAATCTCTGCCTTGTACGACAACTTTGGGCATCGTCTTCCTTCTCAGTTAAGCTGGCCGCTGATGCCGGAAAAAGGGTAGGACGTCAGGTCTCGGTGGAACCGTAGGCCGTGATGGCCTCTAGCGGTGTAGCGTGAGGCTCCAGGATCGACCCAGGCGGCGGCGAGTTCTCGTCGTTCCGCCTTTGCTACTGCAAACACGCGGGCCGCGTCGTTGTCCTCTCGGCCCCACAGGTGCAAGACCTTCGCCGTGACGTAATCTCTCAGGTTCGCCCGGAACTCTACCGGCAACAAGGAAAGCCCAGCACTGGAGTTAGGATCGGAAGTGAAGGCCGGGGCCTTTAGGACCATCGAAAAGAAGACAGTAAAGTCCTGATCTGGATTAGGAAGCCAATGAAATACAATGGGAGTCTCAGGTCCTCTATCTTCATCGTAGAAGAAGCGAGGGGTTCCTCTTTTGCCATCGTAACGAATGGCAGCCTCGGCAGTTCGAGTTTCGTCGAGCCACAGAACTGGAACACG
>SDBV01001431.1_pt1 | contig 36050 bp, 74 predicted proteins | sample 2277081 | NCBI WGS metagenome assembly SDBV01 (sample SAMN10402039, study PRJNA504765) | marine sediment metagenome | isolation source: marine sediment core GS10_PC15, 223 cmbsf | place: Arctic Ocean: Southern Knipovich Ridge | collected 2010 | reverse complement strand
GTGGTCGAGGAATTATCGGAACACTTTTTTATGTGAAGATAGATGATAGTATCATAAATGTTGAGCTTAAAGAGGGAAGTATAATTGGTATCGCTGAGGACATCTCTCAAAAATGGAAAGGGGTTATACCGCATGTACATTTTCAAATTGATAAGATAGACCCTGAACTTTTGATTAGTATTTATCGTAGTTTAAGGGGGAGAATCTAATGCCCTTTTCAAAAAACTCTCGACAGAGGCTTTCGACATGTAAACCTGATTTACAAGATCTATTTAAAAAGGTGGATATGCTTGGTTTTGAATGTACGATAGTGGAAGGGCATCGAGGCCAAGCACAACAGAATCGGTATTATGAGACTGACAAGTCAAAAGTACAATGGCCTAATGGTAATCATAACAGCACCCCATCAAGAGCAGTAGATGTAGCTCCATACATAAATAGAACTGTGTCCTGGAATAAATATCATTGCACCTATTTCGCAGGTGTCGTTTTTGGTGTTGCTGCAATACTTGGCATTAAAATTCGATGGGGCGGTAATTGGGATGTAGATGCAGAAGTAGTAACGGATCAAGATTTTCAAGATTTAGCTCACTTTGAGCTACTTTAGAAAGGAGGCAAGAAGACCTGGAAGAACTACAATGAAGAAACATCCGTAATGGGCGGATGCTAAATATAAACCCTTACTTAATAGGGGATGAAATAAAACCATCCCCGGATGAAAGGAATTTTGATATGAAAAGAAAACTGTCTGTATTTGTTATTATGCTGGCCTTTATTCTGACGGCGTGTGCTTACAATGCGTCAATGGTTCAAACCTCTTACAAAGTCTTGTCCATATCCAACCTTTCCTATGACACAGGGATGAAGGTAGTAGCGGATCTTGACAAGCGAGGGCTGTTGCCTCAAGATGAAAAGATCAAGATTCTGGCCGTTGCAACAACCTTTTATCAGGCGCATAATGCAGCAGTCGCGGCGCTGGTCAAGTATAAAGAAACCCAAACCTTGACAGACCAGGAGCTTGTCGAGAAACAGATTGTCTTGGCAAGTGAGGCGATTGCAAACCTTATGCTGCTCATAACCCCGTACTTATTGGAGGAATGATATGGATAATGCTCTAACAATAGCTCTAATCGAAATGCTTTTGAAGTATGGCCCATCGGCCTATCTGAAAATCATCCAGGGTCTTGGAACTGATGAGCCAACCCTTGAGGAAATCAAGGCTTTGATTATCAAGTCTCCTGAGTCCTACTTCGAGGAATGATCGAGGTGTGATTATGTGGAATACTGATGCGTGGATATTTGAATTTATCAGTTTGAACTGGTTTTCCCTGGGGCTAGTTTACGGAGTGCTAAAGATTATTGCAAAAGCAACCCCCGGTGTCCTTGATGATAAGATTTTGACCTTTCTAGGTCAATCACTCAAGCTGGGAAAAAAGGAGACCAAACTATCTGAACCGGACAACGATCGGGAGCTGGACGGCAAGCGGGAAGCCAGCTAATTTCCTGAACAACACCCCGGACGCCTCTGAGTATTGGCGCACCATCCGGGGTTACTTTGGTTTTAACATCTAATATCTTCCTTCATGCTTCTTAATCCAAAATGGACTGCAACTAACCGGCCATAAACATGCACATAAAACAAAACAAGCAACCCTAAAGCGAGTATTGCTAATCCGAAACATTCTGCAAGCATTTTATTTATTCCTCCTGTTCCATCTCCGTATTGCCAAATCCTTATATTTATCCGAACCACGTTCGTCAGCAATTCTTGATCCATCCCTGACACACGCCCCAAAAATAGCGCAACGCTTATTCACACATTTGACATACCCAAAAGCGTTTCCTGATATCTCAGGGTTTATCGGCCCAACTTTTGGTAATTTCCCACAAAATGGACATGGTAATGGTTTTAGCATTTAATACCTCTCTCTTCATGACTTCCCTTTTTTACTCCACAAAGTATAAAAAATCCCTCTCTCACTTGCTACTTCTTTAATCTTTTCTGCTTGCTTCAGTGACTCAATTATCTGTTGAAACTCCTGCGCACCGTAATTCAGCCTTTTATAAATTCTACGCAGTACCATAGAGTGTGATATACTACTTGGAGCCTTTGAACGAATAATGTTTACTATTTGATCTCCAATCGTACTTTGAATCGTTGCACCTATGCTTGCTATAGCATCTGGAATTCTTGCTTCGACATATTCAATCGCTGAAATTGCAGCATTAAGGTGATCTAACGTAATCACCATTTTATCCGATTCAGCAACTGAAATACAGATAGCAGCTTTTAACACATGGTCATGTTTTCGTTGAAAAAATGGTAATAATTCTTGCATATCGGGCGGTTTAAGAGCTTCATACCAGCTGTTAAAATATGTTTTTGCTTCTTCTGTCATTTTTATTTCACCACATAATTGTGAGATACAACCTAAATCGTGGATTAATGCATCTTCCATCTCTCTTCGTAAAGCTGGTTCTGCTACACGTTTTACGCTAGATCCCCAAATAAGAAGAACACGACCCATGAATCCGCTTGACAGAGTAAGAGATGGAAATATATCTCCCATTTGTCCAGGCGTCGTACCTGCAAGGATAGATGGACAAGGATTTCGTACTTTAACTAACTTTGTCTTTCGAGTTAAAAAATCGAGTCTTGCTCTTGATGTATATGCTGCTGTAAAAAAGGTTATAAGATCCGTGATGTATGACGCCTTCCCAAAAAGATATGCAAGTTCATCTGCATGTACAAGTATACTACCATCTGGTTTGATAGTACCTGTGGGATCAGGTGCCGCCTTATTCATTAAATCAATTAGTCCCTCAACTGTAGCACGACCATGAACAACAGTAATATCTTCGATTTTTTGGATAAGGTCTATGCCAATGTCCATTGCAGCAGACTTTTTGCATAAAGCTGATTCTGCGACAAGAAAGATATATTGATTTGGATAAACTTGATATGCATTCCTGTCGACAAAGACGTTTCTTTTCAATGAAGCTGCAACCATTGACATCGCTATCCAGAAATGGAAAATGTCTGGTGATTCTTGTTTTATTATATAGTGTCGATACGCAGATAACCAGGACTCGCCAAGCTTTCGATTCCTTTTTAATTTTGTCTGCATAGATCATAACCTATCGCCTATTTTTTAGTTAAGTATGATACCGCTTTAAGTAATTCTCTAAAATTAGTAAACCAATCAACCATATGTCGCATTAACCCAGAAGGCTCATCTTTTGCCCAAAGACCAAAAACTCGAATTCCACTACCCCATGCTGCTCCTATTTCAGCCCATGCATCAGTTCCGGATGGCCCAATATAAATAACGAGGTCTGATTTAGTAGCTCCATTTGTATCATATCGAAACTTGTCCCATCCATCCTTACTATATATCCATTCTTCAAAATCAAACTTAATGTTTTGGCGGCCTTCATCAGATACAGCTTTTTCAACAAAAGATAAAACTTCATGACCAACAAGGCGCAGATAGTCAGTTAGCATTTCAACTGCATGTTGATTCTTCCAAGATGATGCTATATAAATCTTCATTAAAGCCTCCCCTTCACTTTTTAATATCCTTCTTCCATTCAATTATACCCCATACTGCAAGACCTGTGTAGATCAGGAAAAGAAAACTTTGTGCATGAATACCTTTTATGAAGTCTACAGTCATCCAGCTCGCATTAGTTACTGTCCAGATGTAGAAGCATATGCGCTTCTTCTTGATGTTTAGAACTACGCCAATGATGGATAAGACGGCTAGTATCCATGTTAAGAATGTAAATAGTAAGTCATTCATATATCAATTACCTCCTGGTCTTCCCAATTAGGCCCAAAAGAAACTTCTATCGGGAGTGTATGTACCTCATCCCAAATCTTGAACTCAACACAATAAGCCTCTTTCAAAGCTTCTGCAGCTAACATGATTTCTTTTTCAGGAACAGATAGGAGCAGACCATCATGTGTATCTAAAAGAACCATGTAGTATTCGCTAATCTTTTTTAGGGCTATCTTGTTGACATCCGTACTGGTACTCTGAGGTAGGAAGGCAAAACCTGCACGAAATGTAGCTTCATCAATTCGGTTAATAAAGATTTCACGTCGTCCAAAAGGGTTGTAAAGTGCACGACATCTCCGAATCTCATCTTTAACATACTGATGAAAGACCAGCCTAATTCCTGGGAAGTCTTGGTGATACGCTTCTAAGTGCTGCTTTGCTTCACTGAATGGAAGGCCAGTCATCAAAGCAAATGTCCTTGGACCGAGGCCATAGTTTCCACCATGTACTGTACCTTTAACAATGACATATGCTTTATGCTGTTTATTGAAGTCGTTACCATACAACTGCTTTCCTCGCTCGACATGGATCGACTTTCCATCTCTACCAAGTGCTTGCATACCTTCATCTTTTGCATACCAGCCAGTTAAGAGAGCCTCGGCTTGTTTTTGATCAGCACAGACAATAACATGCCCTTTTTCAGCAATAAAGAAGCGCCTTGTTTCGCCTGTTTTTACATTTTGCAAGTTCATACCACCTCGGCCTCTTCCTTTTCGAGATGCAATTCTTCCTGTATTTGTGCGATGAAGTGCGTATTCGCATTTAGCCTTTCCATCAATAATATTCTTTTCAGAGAACAGGCTTAGCGACTTTTTAGCAGCACGAATCTCAACTATGTATGTTGGAACATCTGTTTTATATTTATATGCTAACGCCTCCAGTATCTTTTTCTCTGTTGACTTATCTTTATATGGAGTCATGTTCATTCTGTTGAAAAGAAGGTCTGATACTTGTTTTGGAGAGCCGATGTTAATTGAAACAGGAATTGGATCTACATCTTTATTCGCTTTGATAAACTTTTTTTGTTCTTCGGCATCTGTTACAATAACACAACCTGTTTCATCTTTGATATGCTGTGTATATTGTTTGATCATTTCTCGATACTCACCTTGAACTTTAGTGAGGCGAGTCATGTCTACTGAGATGCCACGCATATTCATTTTGAAGAGAGGCATGATTATATCTGCATAAAGAAGCTGATATGTAGATATCATACCTTCTTCTATCAGCTCTTTTTCCATTTCCTCAATAGCCCAGAACTCACTGATGCAGTCGAAGCAGTTGTAATTCCAATGCTTGACTTCGCCTCCTGCACGAAGAACTGATCCTTTTTCATCCGACTCGTCTTTCTTTGTATAAGGGAGATCAGTGTAGATACTTGTAATAACATCAAGCCCATGACGCATTTCACTGTAGAGGCAATGATGCATAAGCATAGAATCCCATCTTGGTTTTTTTAGAAAGACATTATGCTCATACATAATTCGCCAATCAAAGAGTACGTTTTGGGCTGATAGATCTATCGTTGTACAAACTTCGTTAATCTTTTCCCAGATAGCATATTCCTCTTCATAACTCCAGTAGTTTTTTCCCGTACCATAGAAAAATGGAATACTGATGGCTTCCGATCTACTCCAAGCAAAGCCTATACACGACAATAGATTATGAGGTGTTTCGACATCTATAACTGCATAACCTTTTTCTTTAATCAGGTTCAGTGTATCCATCACTTGTGGAAATGTAGGGCGGATTATAAAATCCCAGGTAGGAAATTTGAAAGTATCTCCACTATCCCAAATACGTCTAGCCTTCATCAAATCAGCAACGATTAGAATCCAAGCTTTGTATTCATAATGCAATTTTGATGGGTGAAATGTAGGGATTACTACGCAATCATGCTTAATAGCATCTATTGGCTTACATGGAGCACCACGCCAATTAGTGATTCCGCGAATAGCTGTTAGATTTTTTAATGCATGAGCTCCAAGGGCCACAATGACTTTTACATCGGGAAGGTCGTTGATTTCTTTTATCGTCTCCTGAACCTGTGTTGCATAGATTTCTGGATGCCTCGACTCAAGTAAATCCATTTTATCGTTTGGAGCTCGGATTTTAGAGATGTTGGTTATGTATACATCTTCCCGATTAATACCTGCAAGTGTTGCAACTTTGGTTAGATGTCTGCCAGCTGATCCTACAAAAGGCATTCCTTCAAAAACCTCATTTTTGGCGGGTGCCTCACCGACAAAGACGACTGGGGAATCTATCGGACCAAAACCAGGAACAGTTACTGTGTAATCTATTGTTGGTATCTTCATTTTATACCTTTGTTTCAAATATAACTGCGCTACCTATTCTCATATGAGAACCGGCTACACGTTTAAATGGTATCTTTCTATCTTCTAACATATCAGATAATGCTATGCCAAGACCGATATCAATAACCTCAAGTTCTGGTTTAATCGCTCGCCTGTTATATTTTTCAATAAGGATGTCACAGGTTTCTACTATTGAATGTAACGAACCAGATTTTGCTATTGATTCATCACCATATTGGTCTAACTTAATTCTCCAGATAAATTTTATACCTATTGTCTCTATCTTCGCCCTATATCCAGCAGCCTCTAACCCATTTTTTACATTATCCGCTTCTCCTTGTGTTATACATCTTCTGCTTACATCTTGAAAGATTAGATGGGTTCCATAAACAATGAAATTAAATTTTAAGCTCATTACAATATCCTCCATTATTTCTTTCTGCCAAGATAGATAACATCTTCTGCGGTATCAAGTACAGTTTCATATCTCTCTTTTACTACATTATGAATTTCATGTAGAAGACAAACAATGGATTTATCCTCAAGAGATGTTATCCTAATTGCAGTTAAGGGATTAAACGCCTTCAGAAATGCATCGCCTATTGTGTTCATTTCGCCTCCTATAAATCATCAAAAATAACCGGAACAAGGCCCCTACATCTATCACGTAAAGGTATCATTATCTCACGCATTTGTGGATGAGCGGCCTTTGCACAACGCAGTTTGAAAATATGTCTCCATTCACGGAAGTTTGCTGTGATAACTATTTCAGTTTTAGTTGAGTTGGGTAGGACTGAACGAGCTTGTTGAGGGGACCATCCTCTACTAGTAAGGAATATATAACTACATTCTGCATTATGCATAGACTTAAACCATTCCCATTCAGGTTTTTGATTATCGTGTAATTCCTTAGGCCAGGAGTCTGCGGGTTTACATTCTAGAGGTTCTAAATCCACCCAAGGAGGAATAACAAAAGTAACGCCTCCTTTATAGTTACAATATCTTGTACTTTCCTGGCTGAATGCACAGAGTCTATGTCTCACTATTTCATGGGTGACTCCTCGATCACATATAATTCTTACTGTCATTGCAGAATGTTCAATGACAGATTCATGGCCTAGTTTGTTTATTTTTTGAACAAACTTTTTGGCTGAATCTATAGTCATTGCTGCTTCTGATTTATAACAAGTACGACCAGCCCTTTCTATTAGATCTAAAGTAGTGTCACTTCCGTGTTCTTCAAAGTCTTTTCCCATAACTGCCATAATTTCAAAACTTGGTTTTACTAAGATCATTTTATATCCCCTTCCTTATCTTCTTATACAGCTCCCAGGTAACTCTAACATCAGCCATGGCATCATGCAAATCTTCAGCTACAAAGTCAATATCATAAACCTCAGCTGCCTTTGCCAGCTTCAGCCATTTGGATTTGCGCTCAGCTGCAATTAGAATCATTACATCGACAATAGCACAGATTGGAGGAAATTTGAATTTTTGTGAGGAGTTTGTGTTTATCCAATTCTGGATCATTGGGAAGTCGAAGTTGATGATATTATATCCAATAAGCGTTGCTGGCTGGAAGTTTTGAATCGCACTCTTCCATTGTTGAATACCGTTAGATGCAGTAACACCTTTTGAGAGCAAGATATCATCAGTCAAACCTGTAATCTTTGTAATAATTGGACGCAGTTCTTGCGCCGTAAGTATGTAAAAAGAATGCTCCCAAACGAGCCGATCTTTTTCGTCATGCACACTAAGAGCCATTTGGATTGGGACGTCTTTGTAGATGTCTAATCCAGTTGTTTCGATGTCTATTGTGATGTAATACATTGATGCCTCCCCTTATCGATTAATTGTTTTCCTTCCTCGTCTGAAACGTCCATGAATTAAAGTGTGATTGTTAAAGGTTTTATCGAATTTGCCTTCAAGACGAGTTAAAGTATCTATAATAAACTTCTCTACATCTGTTAAAATTAGTGGAGTTGCGTCTTCAACAGACTCGATTTCTGGCTCTTCCCCAGTAGTTCCTTCGTCTTCCCAGCTTTCTTTTTCAGGCCCTTTTTGAAGATCTTTATCAACAACTTCCTCGATAACTTCTTTATCTTTTTTCTTTGTCATGTGTTCCTCCTTTATAGTATATCTTCTCTATTTAACTCTATTTAAAGCATCCCAAAACGCCTTTTTCATTTTTTTTTATCTGAGTCTCTTTCGCTTTCAATGTTCTGTTTGTACAATGGATTTTGCATAAAATCTTTTAGCCAAGCTGCTTCTGTTTCATCCAGTATTATAGTTACTGCAGTATGTCGCTTAATTTCCATTATCCTCAAACCTCCTAAGCATTTCGCCATATATAGCTTCTCTGGCTTCTTCATGTTTTTCAAATATCTTTACTTTAGCGTAGCTATGACTGTATCCAATCCTGCCTTCTTTAACGTAGTCCTTTGCTTCTTTTTCTGTTGTTACAGCAGCTCCCCATGGTGTATCAATTGATTTCATTGTACCATCACCATTTGCTAACAATACAAAGATATCCATTTTTATTCCTCCTCCTCTTCATTATCAACCAACAGCCCCGTAAGTCTTTGCATCCCCTTAGCATATGCAGCTGCCTCTTTTTCAATAGACACCGACCGCCTCCCCAGGAGTGTTGCTGCTACAGCAGTTACAAAGCTACCGGCACATGGATCAAGAACAATCTCATTCGGTTGAGACGATACTTTTATGAACTGTCGAATCAGATCAACAGGTTTTTCCTGCGTATGAATTCTTTCTGTGGTAATCGGCCTTTTATACTCAAAGACATTTGAGCAAACATCATTCAGCTTCTTCTTTTCACCTTTGCTGCAAAAGAGTATGGTCTCGTATCTTGGCATAAACTTATGTTCAAAGTCAGTGAAGCCTCCTCCTTCCTTTACCCATACAAGTGGAACTATCTCTACATGAAATTTCCATGTTCGTCTCTCTCGGATCTTCTCAACCTTAGCCTCGATAATATCCAACTCGTCTGTAAGCTCTGGCATGAATCTTTTCCAAACTTGGATACGCAACGGCATTTCCTCAAAGTTAGTCAGGAAGTCATGGTACAACTCTTTAAACTGGATGCCTATGAACATATACATATGTGCATCCGGCTTCATTACGCGGTGGATCTCCGGCAAGATTTCAAAGGCTGTATCGACAGCTGTAGTTGTGGTGTCATCTGCATAGGATATTTTATCCCCCTTTGGGCCACGACTCGATGCAATAATATGCGCATCTATACCCCAAGGTGGATCAAAGATAGTCAGGTCGACAACTTCGTCGTCAAGCCGCTTTTTTATCTCTGGGACAGCATGACCATGAACTAACAAGTATGGCTGCTTTTTTGATACTGCACCTGTATCCTCTTCTGCATCTATTCTTGCAAGCTCAGTTAAAAGTGCGATCTCTTCAAGGCGATCTATCGCTTTCAAAGCTTGGCGACGACTCCCAATCTTGCGAAGCTCTGGAACTTCTTCTAAAGCCTTGACAAGCCGCATGTCCTGCGACAAAGTAGAAGTAGAGACATTAAAGTCTTGTGCTGTGTCCTCTAATTTCCATCCAGTAGACTCATGACCTCTTGTGGCTTTTCCATGAAGCTCTTGTTGAAGGACATGGATCTCTGCACGTAATTCTGCCTGTTCATCCCATGTTAAATCTTTGTGAATATTTTCTTCAAGTTCAATTATCTTCTTTTCGAGAGGAGATAAGTCCTCTTCATACTTTATTTCAATTGTTTCTATGTCCAGATCGATATGACATTGAAGGCGACGGAATCCTGCAACGAGTTCGAGATCACTTTTTGAGATAATGATTGGATGAAAGAGGCCTCGGCTTTTAATACTTTCTTTTAACTGCTCAAAGTCGTCTCCTAAATCTTTTCTTGCTCGTTTAGTTATTATGATTTTTGAAATCTCGATGTTTGGCATAAGGCCTCCTCATAAATTTACCGCGTTAAAACTACGAAAATGGCCTTATGGAGGATAACTACTCCATAAGGCCACCAGGTTTAAACAACCTTGATATAATTGACTGCATTGTTGCGATCTTGGCCATTGTACTCTCGGACTTCATTCTCAACGATTAACTGCTCTCCGAAAGCATCTTCCATCTCGAAGCCTTCTTCATCAAAGGCGACGCCGATGACTTCCATCATAGACTTCAGATTCCACAGAGCCTGGGGCAGAAGACTGGTGTTCCAGGAATAGAGCTTATCTTCATACTCTTCTGGATCTACAATTTTGGTGATCCATCGAATATAAGCTCCACCCTCTGAAGATTTTGCGACCTTTGACTTATCTGTAATCTCCACGAGGTACTGACCATCGGGATAAACTTCAAAGTCCGACTCAACTTCTGTTAAATTGACATTTATACGTGGCATCTTTGACTCCTTTCATACTTATAATCTACGTTGATGTTAAAAACAAGTTACTTAACGCTCGCGTCTACCGTATCTTCTTTCTCTCGCATCACCCCCTCTTCTGATAGATCCTATTCTATTCCATCGGTTGTCATAAATATTGTTGTTTCGGATATAACCTCTTCGATTGTAGGATCTATCGAAAATACCGAATTGGCCATCTTTCTGCTCGATGATTATTTGGCGTTCTTGATCTTGATCAAGGATCTGGATATCTGGCTCCTCAGCTAAAGCAGATGTAGAAAAAACAATAAGAAGAAAGATGGGTATTATACTTCTATACATTTTCCCTCCTTTATCTCTTTTAAGAGCTGAATATAAACATTCCCGTGACAAGGTAGGGGTTTACACCAGCAACCGAGGATTTCGCCTTCCAGTGAGTTCAGATTCTGAAGAATCCAAATTCTTCTATCTGGCTCGACAAGTGAATAGGCTCTTCCTCTCAGCCAGGAATAACACATTTTCACTACCTCATCACGAGAGCCGTCAACACCAATTATGAATGGGTTTCCATAATGGTGTCGTCCAGATTTACGACCAATGTATACTGTATATGGATCTCCGTTTCTTAGGTTTGCTAACCTTGTGGCTGATGCCTTGGAGTTATACTGTAGATTGGTCATGTTTAATTCACCCCTTGGGAGATATGTTTTCTATCCGAAACAACGTGTTACGCGTTAATCATCCACCACTGATGCCATCTTCCACTCTTTCTCAAGCTTACGAACTCGCTCTTTTGCTTTTAGTAGTTTATCACATATTCTTTCACGCTTGGTTTTCTTAAAAGATTTTGTTGGTGGTGCTTTCATTAGATCTTCCTTTCTATCTGAAACAATAGACCAATCTTAGATATCGGCTTTGGTTAAGAACTCTCGTAATTTTTTCTGATCACAATTATCGCATTGCTCATCTAAATGTATATGTCCCCCATACCTAAATACAAGTTCTCTGCCTCCAGGATTAACCATTTCAGAAAGAATAATATGTCTTGCTATTAGAATACAAAGATCATCTGGTATCGATTTCACCTCATTTTGGCTACAGATATAACAGCTCATAAATTTCTCCTTACTTATAATTCATTGTCTTCTTCACATCTTGCATAACCTTCTTTGCGACCTTCTTCATGCTCTCTTTCTAAACAACCACTACATGGCTTTACTGTAATGTACTGTGAATGCATGTTTGCTCCCTCTGTAGATTGATTACAAAGACCAAATCCACATTCACAAAATACTTCAAATTCTAAAGTTAATGCTGGCATTTTAGTCTCCAAATGTTTGTTGGTGTTACGCTTTTGTGGTCTAAATTTTTTGTCTAATAGGGCCAAAAACCCCGTTTTAAGGGCCGTTAGCCGCCTTACACGGGCCGTTAAGTCGTTATTTGACCTCTTAGACAACCCGACAACGCATTCCTATTTTAATGGATACCCAAGCGTCGCTGGAACAAGTTCAGCTAAATCTTTAGATGTCCTTGCACAATACTTCCGCCCTGATGTTCTAAACTGAAACTCAGGCTGTTTACCTTTAATATCCTTTCGATGAAGAAAATAAACCTCAGAAAAATACCCTGCAAGTTTCTCTCGCATCTGGCCATCAATCAGAGGCCAGATACCCTTTAGCACTTCGACTTCGGTGAGTGGATCTTTCTCGACAAGCTGCTTTTCATGAGCAGTACAGACGAAGTCCTTTCCTTCTGGCATATACTTTGTTGCCACGTCAAAGAGTTCCTCCAGATTTGAAAGATAAGAACCCCATGATGGCCAATTTGAATCGACTTCTTTTGTTGTACCTTTTGAAAGATTGATCTTCCCAAAGACTCCTTGACCACGGTGGTAGATCAGCAGCCTCTTTAAATGCTCCGACAACCGTGTTAGTGAGTCGAGGATTATGGTATTGTATTGATCAAACTCAGAATCATCATCGGTGATACGACTTAAAATCTCAATGACTTCGACATAGCCACTTGGTTGGATCTTGATTGGTTTGTTTGGATTTAGAGCTCTGAATGCAAGAGAATCATCAACAAGACGTGACTTCATGTGATAGATTATGAGGTCTCCTTTTTCAACCAGAGGTTTGAGGTTTTCTTGTTCATGCGCTTTTCCATCCACGTCGATTAAAAAGACGGGTGGATTTCCTGTGCATGATGCTGTCGTCTTGCCTGCTCCTGGTGGGCCGATTAAAAGATAGTTCATTTGTAGCTCCTTTGGTTAAAAGATTGCATTACTGATTATGCCTGTGCCACAATATCATAGCTCGAGCACCAATGTCTACAGCTGCCTTCATTGGGGCATTCAACTTAATGAGTTCGCATGAGTCTTTGTTAAGTTCAATGGCTAACCGTTCTGTTGAATATTCTTTCTCCCACCCACGATAGCCCTTGTGGTACTTTGCAATCATTCGTATTTTAATAGCAGTCGTAAACTCATCTACTGCCATGTTAATTCTTTCTATTTCATTCATCCTATCCTCCATTATTGTAAAAAATTCAATAACCAAGCTTCACCAACATAGGTCCAGTCAACTTCTTTTGTGATTCCGAATCTCATGGCTTTCCCCCTCCTTTCTACCCTAAAAGTATTTGTCAATATCGTCATGAAAGTCTTCTGGGTGAGTGCATAATTCACAAACCGCATCTATCATTGCATTCTTTAATTCTTTTTCGGGACTTCCAATATGCTGTTTTCCATGGTACCAAACAGCGTAGGTGTGCATAGCAGCTAGAAAACCAGTAATAAAATCAGCGTTTTGGTCTCCCCACATATCCCTAATGTACCCCATCATTCCCTCCTCAAAACGGCAATTTATCGCAAATAAAACCAGCAGCAGATTTATGTCCTCCGCCGCCATACGCCTTAGCTATTTTACTCACATCTACATCACTTTTATGTGCTCGGATAGACACCTTATATTTTTTATCATTTCTCCGATAGTATGAAACAATAATATCGCTTTTAAGCAAATTTGATTCTGGAAGAAACATGTAAAACATACTATCAAGTATACATGTATTAACAAATACAGCACTAAGATCATACCACGACTGCTTATACATTAAAAGAGTAAAAGTCTTTTTTGCTGTATTTTTTATATACAAAAGTATCTTTTGTCCTGTGCGTATTGTATACTCAATATTAGCGCCTTCAAAAAGCTTAGCCCAGAGATTACTATAAACAGATAGGCCTAAAGAGTTAAGCCCACAATGGAATGGGACCACTTCTGAATCTTTGTGATTCCAAACGTCATACTGGCTAAGTAACTGCACTGATCTCGGGATAGGCGTATCGAAAAGGTATTGCCATGTTAATTCACATGCACCAACCCCAGTTCTCCGGAGGCCGCGGATTTTGGTGTATCCACCTTTCTCTGCATCAAGTAAGGTTGAATGATGATGATCAATCCAGATAACTTTTATATCACTTTCAAAGAGGCGAATCATGTTCTCCGACGACAAGCTAATATCGACAAAAATGACTAACTCTTTTGGATTTAACCTCTCAAAGAGGAACTCATCTTCATAGTCAAAACCGATCATTGTACAAGATGGATATCTCTTTTGTACAATGGCTCCGGAACATATACCGTCAAGATCACTTCTGTGAAAAAAGCATTTCATCTGTCTATTCTCCTTTTTCTTGTTCCTGTATATGCATAAGCAATATTTCTTTAATTTTGATTTGAGCTTTAGATCTCTTAAGTTCCTGCTTTAAAACATACTCTCTTGTCAAAGCCTTTTCTATACGAGAATCACAATTTTCGCACCATTCAGAATAGGTATCTTTATCAAATCCATGTATAAAGATAGTATTTGGGTGCTTACATTCAAGTTTATCTACTCGTTTTGATAATCGACGCATTTGCCCTTCCAATTCAGAAAGCCACTCTTTTAGTTCTATTTTCTTCATCTTTACATCATCCCCACAAAATAATTAAAATGATGAGCACCCATCCAAAAACAATTTCAAATAGATCACGTTTTCCCCATTGCATTAAGTGATTCCCAATTCCGGAATGATGATATCAAACGATCCCTTTGGAATTTTTCTGTTTGTTAAGTGCTGGTAAAAGACAGTTGCCATGTTTCCAGCAATGTCGTCACGCATAAGCCAGAGATAATCTTTCTGATCAGCGTCAAGTCCCGCACCAACATTGAAATTATCACCGAGTTCTGATGAAAGAATGAGAGATCCAATTCTGCCTTTAGGAATGCCATCAATGGATATCTCTTCATTCCAGCCAATTATTTGATAAGTATCAGATTTTTTGGGTTTGAACTTCATCATGAAGATGCTTCTACGCTCGATGTATGGAGCTTCTAAGTTCCGTACAATGATTCCTTCATAGCCTATTTTGATGAATTCGTCATAGATGTGTTTAATCTCATCTAAGGTGTTTGCAATTCGCATCGGTACTAATTTGACATGTAGGGGAAGATATGACTCCATATTTTGTAGATAGTTTGATCTTTCGGCTTGAGCTAAAATTGGGGTTTTAAAATCAAAGACATGGAATTCCATTTCGGAGTGGCGAGGATGCAGATTTACCGTTCTGGAGACGATAGAAAAGATGAGCTCATGACCTCCTTCGAGGTAGAGATCGTGGTTGTAAAGCTCACCGTCTAAAAGTAGATTCTTAAACCCCGACGACTCGAGCTCTTTATTGATGTGTGGGACAGATTGATAGATGTTACCTTCTGAGGTTATTAAGTCGCATCTTATATTATACGGATCGAGGTCGTCTACCTGATTCCAGCAACGATCCCCATCAAGTTTTGGTTGAATAAGATATGGAGGAGTCCATTTAGCCAAGCGGGATTCCTCAAACGGATACGCCAGCATGATACCCTGCCTCTTACCCATTTAGTTATCCTCCTTAGGAAATAAAGCAGCTGCAATAGATAAAAAGAGAACAAATACCTATAATTATTAGAAAAACGAGGAAAAGATTGTCTTTAGAATGAAAGAAAGCCCTTGCTCATCAACCAGACACCCATGCTCACAAACAAGACGCATAGAATGCCCCAAGCAAGGTACAAAATCTTTGCAAACATAATAATCCCCTTATTTAATTATCTGTAATTACTTGTGCGTTGATGTGACGTAGTTCGCATTTAAAATCTGGTCAAGGATTTTTCCTGACGCTCTACGAAGGGGGAGATAATCGCACCCGCCATACTGAGCACAGATGTTATAATCAGCCTTGGGAAAGCTGTTTTGGGTTATCGCTAATCTTATATGCTGAATCCAGGCCAATAGATCTTGACCCGCAGCTTCAATCTCTTTTCTCATTTTGAGTACAGGTTCGCGTCTGAATCTGAGGTTTTCTTTGTGGATGTAAATTGCATTAAGGATGCCACGAGGTAGGCTCTGGCCTTCAAGATCAAAAAGGCCGAGCTTTTCGGCGATGAAAAGATACCACTTCATTTGATATGAATTCCCCTTCTCGACGAAGAAGTAATCACCGAGACGAGATGCTGTTTTGTCCTCAATTATTCCGATGCCGCTTTCATTGCTAATAACACCGTCGATTCTTCCTCTAAAGATAGTATTCGGAGCGACTTTTTCTTTAAATGATATTTCAGGTTTGATGATTTGGTTTGGTTCATCGGGGTAATGTTTAACGTATGCATCAAGAATTTCCAAAGCTCGCTCGACTGAGCGCATTGGGTCATCTTCTTTTGATATATCTAAGACTTTACCTTCATCAACCCATGTCTTCATAAAGGCTTCAGATGCCGCTTCAAAAGTACCCTTGTCTCGGAATCCCGCAAGTGCTGAAGCCATGCATCCACCAAGAACCAGAGGTTTTGATTTTATCTTTGGTTTGATTCCAAAGACGTAGTGCCACCTGAACATCTCAGGACAACGGATATATGTGTTAATCTTTGAATGACTCCACTTTCTCCATAGATCTGTTTCTTCTAGTCTCATGTGTTTGTCCTTTCAATATAATGATACTGTTTCTACTCCAGACTTATCTGCGATTTGAACACGTCCAGATTTTATATTCTTATAACTCCATATAATGATATCCTCTACTTTCACCTGCATTTTTAACTCTATAGTTAATTGAATATAATCTGAACGGCTAAGAGTAATATGATCATCTTTGTGTAGATCATTCTCCTTTATTATTTTCGATAGTTTGTTTTTTATATCTAAATTTTTACGCATATACTTATCCTTTCAGTTTCACTGTAGTGTCTCCTGTGAATCCTTTTCAAGCATTGCAGTTATTTCCTCAAGAATCTTAGCTGCAGTGTCAGAATCAATTCCTTTTAAGCTCGAAACGACTAGCTCTTTTGTACTAATCGTCTTCCGCGCAGGTTTATATCTTAGCTCACGCTGAGAGCGTAAATCTTTGAGGCGCTCTTCAAGCTGTGTTTTCGTCAGGCTCTTAAGGTCTGTATCTAAAAACATTTCATTCCCTCATTTTAATCAAATCTTGTTGAATACTCGTCCTCAAAGCAATTAAGCAATATTTATGCATGGTCATTCCTTTCAATGCTGCAGTGGATTTCCATGCTTTGTGGATATCACTCGGTGTGCATAAAACAAAATTTGTGTCATCCAATTTTATGTTATCAGGGTTTGTTGTTGATGTCTTCATTTTGTGTCCTAAAATACCGGCAGCAAGCAATGGGTCAACATAAAACTTTAGATGCCCCAAGATTCCCAAACTTCTTGAATCTTTGGCCCGCTGCCGGTATTTAGATAAAAGGTTATAGGTTAGGTTACCCAGCGTACTTGGCAACCAGGGCTTCGATGGCCTTTTGCAGATCAGGATTACTCTTGGCCAGGCGGTTCAGCTGGCTAACGGAAGAAACAGTTGCGGTCTTACCAGCTCGATAAGTGTTCATGATGTCCGAGGCATTTTGCCTGTTTATTAATCCGAGGGCAGGTTCCTCTTTCAGGGCACCAACAGCTTCTTTCAGGTTTTCAAAAACGGGAATTTTGACGACGCCGATTACAGCTTTGTCACTCTTTACTTCCTTTTCGATTGTTTTCATGTTTTCTCCTTGAGTTAAGAATTTATGATTAGATGTGTACTTCAGCTTCTGCCGTTTGGTTGATCTTAGGATTCACCTCCTTTCAGATTTACCAACTCCTAAATATGTTCGATACAATTCTGAACGTTTCAGCCATTTGCTCATTTTTTAATTTTTGTTTTTCAATCTTTTTCAACCGTCTTTTCTCTATCGATTCAGGCTTCCAATACGCCTTTTTTCTGGCTGCAGCTGTTTTCGCTTTCTTGGCTTTAACTTTCTCTTGCCTTTCCCATTCGGCGTGTGCCTCTCTGCCCCTCTGAGCATCGTTGCTATCACCACACCCTATACATAGGGGAAAATCAATCTGGTTTTGAAACGTCATTACAACGCAGCAATCGCCACAAACAGGTTCTCCGCACTGGTCACAATCCCCTTCCGCTTCGTTTTCTTCACAATAATGGCAAATCATAAATCCTTTCCCCCTAATCTTCGTATTTTTAACGCGGTAAAAATACGAAAGTAGATTAGTTTTACCACAAAAGCGGGGCCGAGTCAAGAAAATAATGAAAATAATAAAAGTTATATTCTGCGGAAATCCCCTGTGGATCTCTACCTCCAGCTACGACGCACTAATCCTTACGCTCCTGAAGAGTTTTGAGTATGCGAAGCTCATCAGCCAATGCAATGATTCGGTTTGCAAATTGTTTTAACAAAAGAGATCCAGCATCCGACTCGTGTTTGAGTTGATGCTTGGTCTCTAAGGCATCCCGTGTCCACTTTTTGTATGTTCCGTTTTTCATGATTCGTCTCCTTTTACATATTTTGTGGGTGGATTAATTACTTCCTTGATCTCACCCTCACATTCATAAATAGTACCTGATAACCCCTTTATAAGAAGAGGATGCTCACTAATTACCCATCCTTGTCGAGGATCAATTCTGTCTTTTAACTTTGCTGTGACAAATTTTCCCAGCATAGATAACCTCCTTTCAATCCTACCCAAGAGCTTTTGATATTGCAGGTGTAAATCCACCAAGTTTTTTAAAACGCTCATCAAATACTTTGAAAAAGGGTTTGGTTTTATCAAAGTACGAATGTCCTAATGGAGCAGACCTCCACAGAGAAGCCATCTCTTCTTGAGTCATTTGGTTTATAGCCTCGATTGTTTTCGCTTCCTCATCTATCATAGTTGCCTCTTTCCTTCTAAAGGTTTCATATTCATTAAGACTAATCTTTTGTGTTGTTTTTTATCTTTGTCTAATATGCTTGATATTCTTGCAGTTAAAACAGGTGCAATCATAGTTTCTCGCTTAACATATTTTTCCGTAACGCATTTTTGCATGATTATATCTGCATCTGCAGGAAGGCCTTTAATAATTTTCCTTAATTCTTTAATAAGCATCTAAACCTTCTCCTTTTATAAGGCATTTTTTCTTTCTTCTATTTGTTGAATCTTTTGAGTAGCTGCACTTTTCAAAGTGATAAGCGTCTGCAGGTTGCGTATATAATCAGAATCAGAGCCCTTTCCATCATTCAAAACATCATCCATTTTTCTGTCAGCGACATCTACAATCGTTTTTAATTCTTTATCTGCAAACATGATTTATCCTTTCATCCTAAAGTTTCGCTTGCGTTTACATCCAACACAGTACAGCCATTTCAGATGCCCCTGCGGCCTTTTCTTCCCGCTGTTACGATACACAGGAAAGACAAAGCCACAGACTTGACACTGATACTCCTCTGGAATGAATGTTGCTCTACTCTTCCGGCGCATTTTCTTCACTCTTTAGACTGAGCCATGCTTCAATAACTTCTTTTTTGAAGCGGTACATCGAGCCGAGTTGAATGCATGGAATGTCTCCTCTGGCTGCGTATTTGCAGACTGTTGCGGGATGAAGACGAAGCATCTCCGCGACCTCATTTGTGGTAAGCATGGTTGTGGGTGATGTGTTGTTTTCGTTCATGGTTTACCTCCTTTATGTTTATATTACCAAGATACTTCATCATAGGCTTGTGATCTTGGGTCCCCGGGATCTGGATCTGAATGATGTTTTATAGTATATCCTTCATTTCGTAAATGATTCAAAGCAGCTTCTCTGGTTGTAGTTGTAGGATAATCTTTGGCTCCGTGGAATGGATGTGTAACAGAGCTTTGTCCATCTTCTGCAAATAATTTAATCCTTTCATAAGCAGTTTCTAACAAAGGTTGAATAAGATGGCCTCTCAAATTTGCAGCTGTAATTTGTCTTGCTTTATTTGCGTTCATGGTTTACCTCCTCCTTTCTTATACCCCTTCAAATCTTGTTCCACAACCAGCAACTTTCTCATCCTTTTCTCAATCTTCTGCTTGGTTAAAACAGCCGCATCCGGCGTCGACTCGTACTCTTTCTCCAGATGCTTGATCTTCTTCTGGGTCTGTTTTAGAGAATACTCTTTCATAGAATCATCGCCTTTCTGGTCTCCTTCTGGGAACACCCTTATAGATCTGAAAGCCGTATGGCACATATCTTATGTTTTTGTCCTTTACATCCTTGTACATACTTTCATTCAGATAAAGAATAACTCCTTCTGTATCTGCATCGTTCATAATAAGTTGAAGGATTTGAATGTCGTAATCTTTACCTTCGTCTTCCTCAGGTACGAAGATTCGTGTAATCATCCAACCTTTGTGGTATGTACGCAACTCTGCAGAAACAAACTTTCCTGGGCCGAGGCCAATGTAGTATAAATTTTTCATTTAGACTGCAGCTCAATGTATCTACAAATGAGATCGTGGGGTGATGTATACTTTTGCTGCATTGTCTCTAAGAATGTAGAAGCACCAAGATCAAAAAACCCTCTAAGAGCTAACTCAACAGTAGTGAAAGGATCTTTTGGAGTAAGCTCTTTTATAAGGCTAACCCAAGATACCGGAACTTCGATCATTAAAGGTATTTCCATTCTTTCTTCTTGGTTCTTGGTTTGTGTATAGGCAGTGAGTATCACATCACCTAATGCATTAGCCACTTCTCTTTTATTTTGATCCATCACTTTTTACCTCCTTTTGGATTCTATAATTATCTGCTCGGTCGTCAATAAATCTAATCAAGACTGCGTATCTGGCTAAGTTTACCTTCTTTGCAAGGGATGTGATCATCAAAGCAAATGCTTTGTCGACGGAGTATGCATGTTTGTAAAATTCATACGTTTCTCCTGCCCAGTTAAAGAAGCCGTGGTAAAGATCTTTCTCTATTTTGTCCATGTCACCCCGCAGTTATAGGTTAAACTTCTCCTTTCCAAATACATCCCATTTCTTCAGAAATTGCAATGAGCTGTTTAAGTGAAAGTTTAATTCTTTTCGATCTTGTGTTGTGTCTTACTTTCCAACATTCTTTAGGTAGATCTGGTTTACGAATCCTCTCCGGGCGAATTAACGAAATATGATGACCAAGGATTGATGTCATGCCGTCTCCTTTCCTAAAGTACCTCCAGCATCGGACCATTTTATCATTTCAGCCAATGATCCCCAAGCATTTGATGGAACTTCGTTGTAGAAATAGCCGACATAAGCAGCGATGTTCTCGAAGTTTTCATCATCGGCTGCGTAGAAGGCCTCTTTCAGATTGTTACAAATAATTGCCTGTAAAAAGTCTCCTGGTATTACACCATGCTCAACGTACCGTTTGATGCCGGGCATCATTCTTTCTGGTATGTACTTTCCTCTAACTGTGTATGACATGTCGTCTCCTTTCAGGTGTAGACGTCTTATTTACTACTTATCGAAGCAGCTCTCCTTATTAACGTAGTTATCGATTTCGGCTTCTTGACATCTTTACTATTTTACGCTTTCGTCTTTTCTTGACATTTCGCTTTTTGGATGATTCTTTAATTGGTCTACGTTTTAGATGTAATCCATCACCAAAACGAGAAGCAAAGGCAACATAATCGTTTATCAACATAACTACCTCCTTTCAGGTGTAGACATCTTATTTAATCTTTTCCATAAAATGAATCTATAAAAGCCTGTGTATAAAGGCGACATTTCTGTCCATCTCGTCGAAACCAAAGTATGCCAGCAGAGTCGCTCTCAGCAAATCCAATTCCGTGATACTGCATTGCTGCTTTCACTTTTTTGGAGGCGACATACCCTGCGACTTGTTTAGTTTGTGTTGGATCAAAGTTGATTAGCACAAAAATACTATGCGCAAGCACTGCTACAGATACGACTAGAGCTGCGACTGTTAGCTTAGTTGGTAGGGTCATCTGTTTTCTTCTCCAGCCATCTTGCGCTAAACTTTTTATTTGCTTCTTTGTCGACTTCCGACTTAGCAGCTTCTTTTTCAGCTGCCTTCAACTCCTTTACCTCTTTCCAGGCAGCATCGTATCCCGCGCTGTGACCATCTTTCCAGCCGTTGCGGTAGCCTTGCTCACGTACCTGTTCATCATGTTCTGTTTCGAATGACATTTTCGCCTCCTACAGGTTTAAATCTTCTTGGTTAATAATCTTCGCCTTCAGCAAATAGTTAATGATCTCCGTGGCCGACTTGTTGGAGATCTTGCCCACCTTATCCTTTTCTTCCTTCTTTTTGTCTCTAAATTTTGCTGGAGGTAAAACTGTGATTGGTGCGTGCTGCAGTTGTGCCTCGTAGTACTGAAGGCGAAGATCTTTAAGTTCTTGATCAAGTTCCTTAAGCTCCTCTTTGAGGCGGATTCTTACTTCAGTTGACCAGGTGATCTCTCGACGTAATTTGGTCATCTCCTGTCTTGTGTACTTTTTTATCGCCTTCGGTGCATTTGCTGCTTTGTTTTGATCAAAAAGCTTTGCACGTGCTGGCGAGATCACTTCGTGGGTTTGTAGCATTTATATCACCTCCTAAAACCCCATTGTCATTCCGATACTAAAATTACTCCCAACTGCAACAGCCTCGACTCCAATAGTAATCCCTTGCCACCACGCTCGCCATTCCTGCGGGAGCAGATGGGTGACGACTGGATGAAGAACACCAGTCGTCAGAAAGTACAAATCCGTCTTGGCTTTACTTGGAGATCGACCTAAGATTGGATTTATTTCGTAGAATCTGTCCCAATCTGCATGACGTGTTTGCATCCAGTCCATAGTGTGCAGGGCAAGGTATGTTCCTTCGAGGATCTTGTCCTGCTTTGTCCATGGATCGGTGTGGATGCATGATGAAGATACTGTCATTAATAAGCATGCTCCGCTTAAAATCTTTGCTGTTTTGCTCATTACTTCTCCTTCAGCTCATAATCATCTGATGCATCAGCTTCGCCGGTTGTGCAGGAAAAACACATTCCACAATCGGCGAATCTCCAAACTATTTCCTCTTTACATACCTCACAAAGAGAGTAATCCTTTGCTAACTGTTCATAATATTTAGCAGTCTTCAAATCGCGTGGATTATATTTATTGTGTATCTTAACTGCTTCATCTGGTGTGATGAAATGTTTAAAGTTGCGCATTATATCACCTCCCTTCAAGGCTTCTTTTTTTTTACTCCTCACACTGCACTTCCATGATTTCGTCAAACCTTCCTGTACCGACCAATTTGCATTTAGTTGTGTTTCCAAACCAGGCTCGGACTTTAAAGATTATAAGCACGCTGGATGATTTTAATTTAAAATCCCAGCCCATCCAGCCCATTTCTATATATTCGCATTTTTCTATGAATTCTATGTCTGGATGTTCTTTCAGATCTTCGATGATTGGGCCTACGTATTTGATGGTGGAGTCGCCTTCTCCAAGGCGGAGATCAAGATAGAGACAGTTTATTGTTCCTGAGCCAAGAGCAAAGCCTACGCCTGAGCTTCGGTCTTTTGACACATACCGAGCTTGATGATTTTCTGAAAAGATGTTTGCATACTTCTCAGCTATTGGGAATAGAGGCTTATGCCCCTCTAGAAATTGCGTTTCGTCTTCGTGATCTTTTTGTAGAGCCTTTACTGCTTCTTCATAAGTGATCATTTCTTTCGTCTCCTTAATTATATGAAAAGGTAAAGAATGGCACCCGCTTGGTCTCCACGAATTGCATGTTCATGTTTTTGAGCAGCGTTAAAACATTGCCGGGTTGTTTAATTAACAGATGTTCAAAAACCGTGGCTTTGAGTACGCTGTCTTTGATGTATCTTTTGCACGAGAGTCTCATTACATGCGCAGGAATTTTATGCTTCGTCTGCATTGTTTTGCTACCTTTGATCAGGTCACAGTTGTGATTTGCACAGATGTTACATTCTTTCATGATTGTCCTCCTTTATCTTTAGATTTAAGACGATATTCGTAAGTCCAATTCAGTTGTGTTGCAACTATTAAGTTATCGGGTTTGAAATAATATGCCTTTCCGTATTGGCCATCTTTTCTAATGGCTGTTATTTTTACTTCTTCTCCATTGAACTCTGGATAATTCTCCAATTCTATTAGTTCACATCTTTGTCCTATTGTAAATTTATGATTACTCCTTGTTCCTTTAAAAAGTTCTTTGTTAATAAAAGATGCTTTCGTTATTGTTTCAAGATCAGCAATAATTGCTGCGTTATTTGATCCTTGAAGGGATGCTTTTTCGAGAAAAACTTTTTTACATCTTGCTTTTTTGCTGCTCATTTCGTATCACCTCTTTTTCTTTCCTCTTTTGGTCCTCTTCTTTTTACCTATAGGCATTGAAAGTGGTGTAGCCTTTTTTCTCCTACGTTCTTGAACTATATGATACTTTTCTTTCGTGTCTATTTTCATTCTGTATCACCTCCTTTGATAAGATTTACTGTGTGTAAATGCCAATAAAAGGAACCTCTGTAATCCTCATAACTATCATGTCTGAAATGTTTTTCACGATCTTCTTTTGCATATTTCTCCAGTATATCTTCTGCATCTTTCTCGTCTCCCAAAAACACACCTACTACACCATCGTTACAACATATTACATGTGCTTTCATTTGATTACTTTCTCCTTTCATTTGTTTGCTGGCAGCCAGGGATTCGAACCCGGATCGCAGAAGATTTCCTTGACTGTTAATTAGGATCATAGCCTTACCGACTCCCCCATGCCCTCGTCTATTCCAATGGCAAGCCTTCCATATACCAACCGTCCTATCCTGCTGCTCATATTCCGAGGTCACAGGCCTGTAAAGACTCGCCAATTCCACCACCGCCAGCTAAAAGGTTTACTCTTTCACTCCTTCTTCTTCCTTGTTTATCCTTGTTTATTCTTGTTCACGACGCAAGCGTCTCTATCACCTCTGTGTGCATGCCCTCAAAACCTGTCGAACTTTTGTGGCATCTTCTCCACGCCAATGTGTCATGTTGTTGAGGACGTAAAGACATTGGATTCGAAGCGTCTTTCCGGACATTCGCCTTCCTACATCTGCATAATTTACTGCATAATTCAACGCTTTAGCCGTTGAGTTATCTACAATAATCTGCAGCGCTTCATGTACCTGTTCATCTGTCGGTTTCATTCTGTATCACCTCCTACTTGTTTTAGTCTTGATTTAAGAGTCCATTCTGGGCACAGATGCTCTCGATTCCTATATCCGTGACAATCTGTCCAAAAGTCACACTCCTTCGAGCATTCCTCATTAGTATCTATTGCTCTAATATATTCCTTCATGTCTTTTCACCTCCTTGCCTCTGTTAGTTGTTGATCTAAGTTCATCCATCTATACAAAGAAACACTCTTAATTCTTTGTTTTGTAAACCTGATGTTTTATATTTTACTTCATCCCACACAGCTCTTTGGAGATCTTGCAGCGTGGGTTCTTTTGGTGTCTTTGGCTCGTTTTTTATTTTAAGTCTTTCTACTGTATCTTTTTTCCATTGATTTAACCTTTTTGCTTTTCTTCTTGCATGACCAAATTTTTGATTCTGTGAATGAGTAACAAGCGTGAGATTATGTGGTTGATTATTGCTTCGGTCGTCATCCTTGTGATGAACCTCAATACCTTTAGGGAGTGTTTCAAAGTTAATATTTTTAAATGCTTCTAAAACGAGTTGATGAACTTTTCGTGTTCTTTGAATTCCACTCCTTGAAAGACTAACTGTACGATATCCATCAGTGCTTCCAAGTTTAAGATATTTAAACTTCCCATACCAGTTTCGTCTTACTCTTCCAAGATTTGAAACTTCGTATAGTTTTTCAAATCCTTTAACACCTTTCCAAACTTCGGTATTTGATAAATCCTCAGATCCTTTAACACCTTTCCAAATTTCTTGCTCTACCAGGGTTTCAAAGTCAATATCTTTGAATGCTTCCAAGACAAGTTGGCGTATATATTGTTTTCTTGGAATTCCGCTTCTGAAAAGAGTAACATAAGGATATCCTTTAGCGTTTAGAGGTTTAAGTATTCTGTATTTTCCATGCCAATTTCGTCTCACCCTGCCAAGATTTGAAACTTGATACAACTCCCCGAGTTCCTTTGTGGGTTTCCAAACTTCGGTATCTGATAAATTTTTGATTGTCATAGTTATTTGATCCTTTTATTTTTATTATAACACGGTCAAACTCAAAAGTCAAGTTATTTTTCAATTATTTTTAAAGTTTCTTTCTTAGTTATTTCAACTACTTACGTCGTATAGCAACGATCCGTGTGGCTCTGTGGATTTGATCGCCACAACCTCTTTGCGCCTCCAACGCGTTTTAACCCACTTTCTTCGTTTTAACGATTAGCTGCTTCGGGTGAATTGCGGAAAGTCAATTTGCACGTTTTACCTCTGTTTGTCTTAGTCTAGCGTAGTTTTATTGCTCCACTGTTTAACAAAGTTTTGGGCGTTCTCTTGTGGTTTACCACAATTTTGCACACTGTCTCCCGGTTTACCGGGTTATCCAGGGCTTTAGCCCACTTTCTTCGTTTAAAAAGCCCAACAATTCCAACACGTTAGCCCTATTCTTAGCCTCCAGCTCTGGATGGCGTCAACATGGTTAGGCGTCGCACAGTTTAACCCAATTTCCGCGCCCGAAAAACCGTGTAATTCCAACACGTTACAAATTCGTCCCGGTTAGGCGTTATCCCAAGTGTCGCAATTTTAACGCGTTAAAATTGCGTAGATGTGTCTGTGTGCATGGGTGGTATGTAGTATGTATATATATATATATATTATATTTACCTTCCTTAAGGGGCCTATCCAGCCATGCGCGTAGTTTTAGCGCGTTACACTTGGACGTTAGCGGGGATAATTGGGGAATTTGGGAAATTTGTAAGTTATTGGAATTATTGAGTTTTTTACGCGTCAAAATTGGGTTAAACTGTGTGAGGTTGAAAGATGTCGGGAGCAGCAGAGCTGGGAGGTGACGTAACGTGTTGAATTTGTTGGGTTTTTCTTTCCAACACACTTAGAGCAATTTTCCAAGTCGCTAACCACTAAAACCCAATTTCCACGCTTGAGGCGTAAGTGGTTGAAATTATTACACTTTCGTAACTTTATCGCGTTAAAACTACAAAGATCACCGACAGAAGGCGGCGACAGAGGAGGGCGACAGAAAGCTAATTCAAAACATCTCCGACAGATCATCCGACACGACTGGCCGACAGGATGATCGACACACTCCTTTCGACAGTACGACACGACAGAGCAGCTGGGTGGGATGCTCCTGGACCTTATTTAGTTTGCTAAAGATCATTAAGTTAGGTGAGGCTCATTTAGTTTGCTGAGGCTTTTTGGCACACTTTTTGCTAATGCAATTTTCATGCCATCTTTCTGGCACACTTTTTGCCATGCAAGGTCTGTGCCAGGCTGTTGGCACGTCTGTGCCCTGCAATTTTCGTGCCAGGTCATTGGTGCCCAGGCTTGCAAGTCTTGTGCCAAAATTTCCGTGTAATTATTTTCAAAAGAAGCGAAAATAAAGCTTGACATTTGGCCCAGCAGGCGTTATATTATAAGTAAGGAATAAGAAACGGCTGGCGTAGGGGCGCAGCACAGTTTAACTAAGTTTGACTGAAAGGAGCTTAAAATGAAAAAGTCATACAGGAAGTACTTTATAACGGGCCATTTAAAAGGGCTGTACTATGATTATACTTCAAAAGTAACACCGCCTACGGGCGTATTCAAAGACGCCGGTACACGCGCCTCGGTGAGGGTGGTTAAACTTAGTACGGCACGGAAGGAGGTGATGGCTTAATGAAACGTAGTTCGTTTGATTTTTGGCTGGTTATACTTGGATGGGTGATATTTATGATACTTTACTTTACTATAACCTAACGTAGGCAATTTAACCCTAATCATAACCCTTTAAACTAAAAGGAGAACATTATGAGTAAAGAAAAGGCAAGAATAGTCAAGGAAAGTAAGACTGGAGTGACGTGGGAAGTCCCAGCGTATTCAGACGGCAAGCTGGTCGGTTGGGCCAAAGTTACCACCTACCAAACCAATGAAGCAGGCCTGGCCGTCGCAAGGGCCCAGTTGACCCTGGGTGAGTTGGAGGATCTCAATCGTCAGAAGTTTACCGATGCCAAGAATAATTTAAGACGGGGCACTTCGGCTCTTGCCGCCTTAAGGGCTCTGAGCAAGACCAACCCCAAGGTTGAGAGCGTGATCGCAGGTATCCTCAAGAAGGCCGAAGCTGGCGAACTTACAGACGATTTCCTGAAGTCTATAGGAGCCTAACACACTTTAACCTGCTCGGTTGCAGTTAGGATCAATGCAGCCGAGCCAAACCAAAAGGGAGAACATTATGGATCAGTTAAAGCAAGTAGGACTAATTTTTGACCTGTGTGAAGCACTTGTGAAGAGTATGAGTCATTCTCTCGTAGAAGACCGCACTGTTTGCGATTTAGTCTATGATCTGGGCGAAGAAGTGCAATCCAAAGCACTAAAGACTAATACAATTGAAGCTGTTATAAAAGCGATCAAGAAAGCCTAGCCCACCCAATGCAGCCGGTCTGAATCACTTTGACCGAGCATAACAGAAAGGAGTATATTATGTCTGATCATAACATAAAGAAACTTATTGATGGTCACTTTAACCTACTGCAAGAAAAGCAAGAAATAGAGAATTCAATTAAAGCCAATCACATAATGACTGTTGAGTTTTTGATTAAAGCAGGCCATAGTGATCTGCTTACAGTTAATTGGACCCGAGCAAGGTCATCCCTCCGAGGTCTTTCTGATCTGTCCTAACCCCGCCTGGCTGCAGTCAAACCGGCTGCAGCCAAACCCTCCTCAATTTAACTCAATCATCCTAAAAAATGCAAGATTTCTACGATCTGAGTTCTGCGGACCCCTCTCCAAACGCAGGCATTTTTCAACCCTACATGCAGCAGGGTCAGCAAGCTGACGGTAGGGCGACAGGGTGGCAGGGTGATGCCTCGTGTTCAAAAAAGTGGTAGGGTTTGTAGTAAGTATAAAACGCGTCGGAGGCGATTTTTCTTGACAAAGGGGCGAACTCTGGGTTAAACTAAAGAAAAGGAGAAATAGGCAGATGTCCGAATTAAAAGATTTGATACTTAAACTTAAGATGGAGAAGGTGAATGGGACTGAAGGCGATAAAGCCAAAGCACCGAGAGATCATGCGAAGGATGATTACCTGCCAACCTTCGGAAGAGATCTCGCTGGATCTACGGGTCTCCGTGGAGTATTTGGCCATGCTGGGACGCGACCCACTTTTTGCTGAGACGCTGGCAGGAATGGAAGGGGAGGTGCATGACCTTTGGGTTGGTAAAAGAGCTGTGGCGATGGATATCCTTAATGACCACGCATCTACCGCTGCCAAGCTTTGTACTGATGCAGTAGGTGGTAAGGTCCTTGATGCAGAAGGTGATGTAGAGATAGTCCCATTGAACAAAAGACTTGATTCAGCTTGGGATGTTTTGAATCGTACAGGGAATAAGGCTGTAGAAAAACGGCTTGAAATACATGCCACCCTTCAAGAAATGATTATACAAGCATATCAACAAAGGAATCAATCGTCTTCGCCAGTGCCTGTTGAAGAGAAGGCGGCTCTTGCTGCCCCCAACAAGGAAACACCTTTCGAGAAGGAAACAGCTTTTGAAAATGCTCTTGTCGTCTCCGGTGAGGTTGTAAATGGCTGATCTATCTATAGAAGCGCTGCAATTTTATGGAGATCACCCAGTAGAGTTCTGTAAGGACTTATTGGGTCTGACTCTTGATACTTGGCAAGAGGAGGCTTCACATGCACTACGTGATGATCATTTCGTTGCTATCCGTTCAGGCTCAGGAGTAGGCAAATCTGTCTGGCTTAGTGCAATGGGGTCGTGGATGCTTGCTACAAAGCCATATTCAAAGATTCCATGTACAGCGCCTTCAAAGCATCAACTTGAGGATGTCCTCTGGGGTGAGTTTTATAAGCGAATAGAGCAATCGCCGTATATGCAAGAGCTGGTTATCTGGACAAAAACTAAGGTGGCTGTTAAGGGATATGAGCCGAGTTGGTATGCGGTAGCCAGAACTGCACGGGTATCTCCAGACGGGACTATCGCGGAAGGCTTACAGGGCTTTCATGCCGAGAAAAACCTATGCTTTTTAGTCGATGAGGCTTCGGGCGTACCCGATCCAGTCTTTCCCGCAATGGAAGGGGCGCTTACGGGTGAAGATGCATATGCCATCCTCACAGGCAACCCGACAAGATTAAGTGGCTACTTCTATTCTGTGTTTAATGATCTTAAAATGCGCGATTTGTATCACACCTTTCACGTCTCCTGTTATGACTCCAAGTATGTAGAAGATCGATATATCAAAATGATGGAGTCTCGTTACGGCAAAGACCATCCTATCTTTCAAATCAAAGTCCTTGGTGATTTTCCTTCCTCAGATGTTTTCTTAATCTTTCCTGTTGAAGACGTTGAGATCATGAAAAACAACAGATTCTCTGATGTAGGTATCCACAACGTCAATGTGGAAACAGAGATCGGTGTTGACATTGGTCGTAGCGTTGCAAAGAGTATTGCATGTATTCGCCAGGGCAATAAGATCATTGAATGGTCTGAGCGTGGTCTACACGGCACAACTACCGATGTTCCAGAAATTGCTGAATGGGTTGTAGCTTTGATTTTGGCATACGAACCAAGTGCAGTTAAGATTGATGCTATCGGCATCGGTGCTGGAGTTTATGACATCGTGAATAGGCTTTATCCAAAGATCGTCCACCCTGTTCTTGGTAATGCAGCCCCAGAAGATTCTAAAAGAAGTAGATATGTTAATCTAAGAGCCCAAGGATATTGGGAGCTTCGAGATGTCCTTAAAACGCTTTATACTGATAAGATGTCAAGTGCCTTCCTGGATGAGATTGTAGATCTTCGATATAAACTTAAAGGAGATAAAATTCTCATCGAGACAAAAGAGGAGATGATATCACGCATTGGTCGTAGTCCAGATTATGTAGATGCTGTAGTTTACGCTTTTTTGAATCCAGATATCTGTACAGATAAGAATGCTTCTTTTTACATTCCTCATGCTTTAACTACCATGAATGAGTCCCTGCAGAAGAAAAGTATCTGGACACCTTCTGATACACATTTACCTATATCTGAATCAAAGTTTGGAGTCTTACATGCCTAAGAGAGCATTCAATTTTACTGAAGTTGGTAAAACAGGACTTAAACGAAGCTGGGGGTATATTTATGATGAGTTTCTTACATCCCTTCGTGGCTCTCGAGGAAGAAAAACATATCGTGAGATGCGCGACAATGATGCAATTATTGGGTCTATGCTTTTTGCGATTGGTCAGATTTTGCGTGAATCGAGATGGGATGTTAAACCTGGGGAGAAAGGCGCAGAGGCGGAGAAAGATGCCGACTTCTTAAGAGATAATCTCTTTGGCATGACTCACTCCTGGGCAGGGGTGTTTACAGATATTCTTACTTTCTTTACGTATGGTTTTAGTCTCTTCGAGCAGGTTTATTATCGAAGGGATGATAATAAAATCATGTGGAAAAAACTTGCTTTTAGGTCGCAGGGATCGCTTGAACGGTGGAACATTGATGAACATGGAGAGACACTCGGATTTTGGCAACGGCCTGCTCCGGACTATAGAGAGATCTATATTCCAATCAGCAAGTGTTTGCATTTCAGAACAGAGTCTGCGGGGAATAATCCAGAGGGTCGGAGCCTTTTGAGAAATTCTTTTAGAGCCTGGTTCATGAAAAAGAATATTGAGGAGATCGAGGCGATTGGAGTTGAACGCGATCTTGCCGGCTTGCCTGTATTGACTATGCCTGAGGGTTTTGATCCTGAAAGTGAAGATGCTGAGGTGCAGGCTCAGGTTGCTTCGGCAAAGACGTTGATTACAAATATCAGGCGCGATGAGCAAGAAGGCATTCTTCTGCCGCATGGCTGGGAGCTCGAACTCTTAGCTTCAAAGGGTACTCGACAATTTGATACTGTCTCTGTCATCAACAGGTACAATAAAGAAATGGCGGCGACAACATTGGCTCAGTTTATCATGCTCGGAATGGAGCGAACGGGTAGTTATGCACTTGCCAGAGAGCAGACAGATATGTTTTATCTCGCGTTGGAGGCGTGGGCAGATTATATTGCCACAGTAATGAATCGATACGGGGTTCCTAAGCTGTTTGCTTTAAATGGGATTAGCGACAGACCACTGCCTTTTCTTGTACATACACCTATTCGAAGATTCACCTTGACAGACATTGCTAATTACATTTCTAAACTTGCAGATGAAAAAATTGGTGCCTTGGAAATAACTGAAGATACAAAAGCCTTCTTGAAGAGATATGGCAGGCTGGAGGAGTTCAGTGAAACTCGACGGTAAGGCTAATGCCTACAAACTGGAATCGTTTAGATGCGTTATCGCGTGTCATAGAAGTTGTAAACACAAGAATTAGTATCATTGGTGGTTTTATCCAACGTGAGCCACATCCTTATAAAGAAGTCCTTTTGCAAGAATGTCAGAAGTGTATAATACAGATTGATAAAATTCGCGATGAATACACGAAGGAGACGAAAATGGATGAAGACGCGCTGAAAGATATTCTTTTTAAAGATACAGAGGGAGGGGTCCGATACGATATTCGTTCTTTAGAGTGTAAAAAGGTGTCATGGAGGGCACTCAGTGGTGTTGTAACTTTGGCTATACTCGTTTTAGGGATTGCCTATGGTTATCAATGGAATATAAAGGATACCTTAGCTGAGACATATGTAAAGATGGTTGAAACTAATACTGAAAACATCGCAAAGAATGCCAAGGCTGTACATGCTGTTCTTACTCAACAGGTAGGCATCTCAACAAATATTGGCTGGATAAAAAAGTCGTTGGGTAGGATAGAAAAAGCCGATGGTTTTAGAGATAATTAAGGAGCGATATGTCCGATACAGCTATTAAAATGTTTAAATCTAATGATGAAAAGCAAATTGTTTATGGTGTGGTCTTTGAGCCGGATTTTGTTTTTGAGGCTGATAATGATTTTAAAGAAGAGCAAACTGTATCTAAAGAGCATATCGAAGAAGCTGCGCACAACTACATGATTAAACTTCGAAGAGAGGGTGGGCTAAGTCATCAGAAACTAAGTCATGGACAAGCGATTGATTTTGCAACAGACATTGTAGAAAGCTCCATTGTTCATGTTGATTTTAAGATAGGAGATGAATTGATAAAAGAGGGTTCATGGATTATTGGAATGAAAATCTATGATAAAGGGCTTTGGAAGGAAACTAAGAAAACTTTAACCGGCTTCTCCGCTGGAGGAACTGCCGAGATACTTTAAAAGGAGGTGAATTGTCATGCCTATAGCAATTAAACCAAAAGTAGAGGAAATTTCCCTTGCTTTTAATCCAGCAAATAAACGTAAATTTATATTACATAAAGATGAGAAAGGAGGGAGTGTTATGCCAAAATTTGCAATTTCTGTTTTAGAAAAAGATGAAGCGGCTACTAATGAAGAAGCATTTGCAGAGTTTTTGAAAGACCAGAAGCTCGACAAAGATACAGCTGACGTTGTACTTGCAGCTTACCGGCTTATGACTTTTTCAAAGGATCAATTACCGGAGAAGTTTGTCTCAAAGTTGCATAAGTCTTTTCCGGATGTTTTTCCTTCTATCGAAGTGCAGAAGGATGAGAAGGCTTTGAAGGCGACAATCGAGAAGGATCTTCGCGTTACCTTGGAAAAAGAGATTCGAACTTCGGTGGAAAAGGAGATGGGTATGAGTAAAGATGTGGAAATTAAAACCCTTGCCGACATGGTTAAGAACCTGAAGAAAGAGTCGGATGCGACCAAGAAACTCCTGGTAGTTGAGAAAGATGCCAGAAGGCTTGGTGAGATACATGGTGTACTCAAGAAGTCTGGTGTGCCTGGAGATCTTGACAAGATGGCGAAAGATGTTCTCGATGCGGAGAAAGTGAATCCGGAACTCGGTAAGAATTTTTTGGCCTCTTACAAGGATCTCGGAACCACGTTTAAGGCGAGTGAGGAACTGTTTAAAGAGATCGGATCGTCTGCAGGTGGTATAGATGCGGATTCTGCTCAAGGTGAGATGGAAAAACTTGCCAAAGATAAGATGAAAGCAGATGACTCTCTGTCGCAGATGGATGCGTGGAAACAGGTAGCACAAGAAGATCCCGCTCTTTATGGTAGATACAACAAAGAGCATTACAAGAAAATTCGTGATGCATCTTAATCACGTTAACTACTAAGAAAGGAGGAACTTTATTATGGCCGTTGAACTTCAAGGACTGGATATTGGTTTTTTGAAAGCATCAGCAGATCTTTCGTCATATCAGCATTATGGTGTAAAGATTTCGGCAGATTTTACTGTGGCACCTGCTACAGCAGCAGCTGTGGATGGTATTTTGCAGAATAAGCCTGCAGCAGCTGGTCGTGCATGTCAGGTTCGTGTTTCGGGTGTCTCTAAGGTTGAGCTCGGTGGTACTGTGACCGCTGGGGGTAAAGCAACAACGGATAGTAATGGTAAGCTGATAGCTACCACATCGGATAAAGACCGGATTGTTGGGACTTTTCTCGAAGCTGGCGACTCTGGTGATACCGTTACAATGCTTGTAGAGCCTGGATACTTGGCAGCATAAAAATTTGATAGGAAGGAGGTAAAAATAAAATGCCAGAACCAACTGGAAGTGATCTTCACATTGATACTTTTTTAAGCAATCTTAGCATAGGCTTTTTGAATGAGCCGAGTGCATATATAGCTGACCAGGTTTTTCCTGTAGTGCCTACGGATAAGCAGTCAGACAAGTATGCAATTTACAACAAGTATGACTGGTTTCGTGATGAAGCCGAAAAACGAGCTCCATTGACAGAAAGTGCTGGAGGCGGCTGGGAATTAAAAACCCCGGGAACATTCTTCTGTGATGAATATGCGTACCATTCGGATATTGCAGATGAAGACGTCGACAACGCTGATGAGGTTTTTAACCTGGAGGAAGATGCAACAGCTTATTGCATTGAAAAGCTGCGTCTCTCCAGAGAACGTCGATGGGCAGGGAAGTACTTTGCAACAAGTATCTGGGACAAAGATCTTGAAGGCCAGACAGATACTCCAAGCACTGATGAATTCCTGGTTTGGGATGACGCAGATTCTACTCCGATTGAAGATATAGAAGATGCGAAGGCTATCATCAAAGGCGTTACCGGATTAATGCCTAATACCTTGGTAGTTGCAGAGCGTGTGCATCAGACACTCAAGAATCATCTTGACGTGGTGGATCGTTTTAAGTATACCCAGGCGGGTATTATCACTGAGCAGCTTTTAGCTCGAGTCTTTGGGATTAGTCGCTATATGGTTGCTGGAGCAGTTTATGCAGCGAGCCCTGAAGGATCAGAAACAATGGGTTATGCTTTGACTCAGTATGATGCTCTTTTGGTGTACTCAGCACCCAGGCCGAATCGTCGACATCCTTCTGGAGGTTATACCTTCAGGTGGAAACGACCTATAGTTCGTGGTGTATCGGGTAATCGCCTGGAAGCTACAATTCGGAAGTTCCGTATCCAGAAGAATCGTGGAACACGGATTGAAGGCGGTGTTTACGAAGATCAGAAACTTGTAGCTACTGAATGTGGTGTATACTTCCATAATTGTATTGCATCTGGAAGAACGATTACATCATAACTTAAGTATGGAGGTTAAAATATGGCCTTCTCATACGACGTAGAAGCCTTGGATGTGGAATTAAACCGCATCCGGCTCGAAATTGGCGATACTGACTCCGATCGTCCCTTGTTAGATGACGAAGAAATCGAGCAGGTAATCAGTGAGTATGACAGCTTTAATCAAAAAGCTGGCAAGTGCTTACGACTTATCTGCTCGCTCTTCGCATCTGAGCCTAAGAGCATACGCATAGAAGGCTTCTCGGAGAATTATGCGGACGCTTACGATCATTTCAAAGACCTGGCTGCTCGGTATGAGCGCCTTGGAGGTGGTGGTCCGTGGGCTGGAAGTATTGATGATGCCTTTAAGGAGGCGACAGAGTTGGATACCTCTTTAGTTTCCCCTTCATTTAAAAGAGGCATGCATGACAATTCCTAATAAGATTGATAAATATCTTGTAGATA
>SDBV01001430.1_pt1 | contig 36060 bp, 47 predicted proteins | sample 2277081 | NCBI WGS metagenome assembly SDBV01 (sample SAMN10402039, study PRJNA504765) | marine sediment metagenome | isolation source: marine sediment core GS10_PC15, 223 cmbsf | place: Arctic Ocean: Southern Knipovich Ridge | collected 2010 | reverse complement strand
GCATTTAAAAGGAAAGTTTGATAAAGAAAACGTTGGTTGTCTTTATAGCCCCGATAGTTCAGAGGCCAAGAATGCGGCCCTTTCACGGCCGTGACCCGGGTTCGAATCCCGGTCGGGGCGTTGCGTCTAAAAGAAGTTAGACGAAATTTAGAAACTACTGAAATATACGTCTACATGGAAACATTTATAAATAAGTAGACACACAGAATTCTATGGTATTCACCGAGATTAAAACAAGAAATGAAAAGAAGTATTATTACAGAGTTTTATCAGTAAGAAATAAAAACAAAATCTCAAAAAAAAGGAAATATTTAGGGGCTAATTTATCAAAAGAAGAACTTAAAAAAAAGGAAAACCAAGCAGACAAAGAACTAAAGATAAATAGTAAGAAAAAAGAAGATATATTGAATAAAATAAAACCAAAAATAATAGAAATTTTAAAAAAGAATAAAGTGAAGAAAGCGGGAATATTTGGGAGTTACGCCAGAGGAGATTATAAAAAAAATAGTGATATTGACATTGTGGTTGAGTCTCCAAAAGGGTTGGGTTTTGGATTTGTCGGAATTCAATTTGATCTAGAAGATGGACTAAAAAGAAAAGTGGACCTGGTAACATATAATTCTTTGCACCCTTTACTCAAGGAAAGAATATTAGAAGAAGAGATAAAGATAATATGACTAATAAAGGAGTTTCGATTTTTATAGAACATATACTTGAAAACATAGAAGACGTCAACTCTTTTATGAAAGGTGTCTCAAAAGATAATCTTAAAGATAATAAGGAAAAATTGAATGCTGTTGTAAGAAGTTTGGAGGTTATTGGAGAGGCTGCCAAAAATCTTCCGAAATCTTTTAGAGATAAGCACCAAAACATACCTTGGAAAAAGATAATAGGCACAAGAGATATTATGATTCATCGTTATTTTGGCGTTGATTTGGATGTTCTCTGGAAAATTTTAAAAGATGATCTTCCAGCTCTCAAAAAACAAGTAGAGATCATAAAAAAGGATTCAAATGATACCTAGTTGTGAAGGTTGCACAATAGAATTTGAAGAAGGAATAAGCTATCTCAAAAAAAATTATGATGTTTGTTTTGAAGGATTAGGAGAAAGAAAGCACTTATTAATTGCTGTATTTGATAAAAAAGGGAGAATTATTTTGAGTTAATAAATCCCCTCCTCGGGGAGCTTTAACAAAATGTTTCATCCTTGATCGGGGCGTATTTAAGTTCTATGCATCTGGATTACTTAACATTTTGTGAAATAATATTTCATATTCATCTGAAACTCTTCTACTATTGAACTTCTTTTCAACAGTTCTTCTGCAATCCATCCTATCTATCTCATCCAATCTCTTTATTTGCCCAATAGCTTCAGTTGTAGAATCAAATAAAAAGCCATTAAAAGAATCAAATATTACCTCTGGCATAGAACCTTTTCTATATGCTATAACCGGTGTTCCTGATGCTAATGCTTCTACAGGTGCTCTTCCAAATGGCTCATTCCAAGTATTATCTTCATAACCAGAAGGAAATAAAAATCCTTTAGCATGTTTCAATAATTCTTTTTTCTGTTCTTCATCTGCATTTCCAAAATAAATCACCCTTTTTCTATCTATATAGGGAACAACCTGTTCTTCAAAATATATTTTCTTTTCATCTGAGGTCCAATTCTGAGGTGCTCCTGCAATTATTAAAGGCATATCTGCTTCTCTAGCAAGTTCAATACAGGTTTTTTGTCCTTTATGTTTTCCAATCCCACTCAAACTAATCAAATAATCTTCATTTCTTTCTTTTAATTCTCTTAAAACTTCTAAATTAGGAGTTTCAGGAGTTGTAGTAATTGTATGTCTTGAAAAGGGATATGTGTCTACATTTATGCCATATATAATTATTTTTATATTTTGTAAATTTTCATGCTGTTCTCTATGATTTCTACAATGAGCAATACATTGTACTCCTGAACCTTGAATAGTGTCTATAACAGCTTGATCTTTAACATTATGCAAACTATAAACAATTCTATCTGATCCAAAATTATCTACTAGTTCTTGTAAAAACACCACATTATCTTTTCTTAAATTTATAATATCAACCCCTTCTTTCCGATCAATTTCTTTTAAAACTTCAAGGGATCTATCATAATGCTCCTGTTCAAGTTCTTTCTTCTCTTCAATAGAAAGAGTATTTTCAGGGACCCATAAGGATTGTTCTATAAAACTTGTTAAAACAACATTTTCAAGACCAGAAACATCACTATCTCCAGACCCAAATAAATGTAATCTGTGACCTTTCCCATTCATATGGGTTAAAAAATCATAAATTCCTCTTTGAGTTCCGCCATATCCTTGATAGGGAGGTACTGGCAAGTTTGGTGAATTCATTATTGCGATATTCAGTTTTTTATCCATTTTGTTTATAAATCTTCTGTTCCTATTGGTGAATAACAAAAGAGTGCTATAAAAAATAGCCTTTTCTTTATATATCCTTCTCTAAAAATCGTGAAAATAGCAAAAAATACATTTAAAAACCACTTTTCCTAATATTTATCATGAAAAAAGCTATATTAGTCTTCTTAATGTTATTCTTAGTGTTTGGTATTATGGTAGGTTCTCCCCTTGTCTTTGCTGAAAAAGGAGAAAATCCAGGAAAAGCAAAAGGAATTACAGGGAGTGTTTCCAATAATGGAGCTGATGATCTAGATGCTGATTCTGGTGATGGAGACGAAGCAGAGGATGGGGAAGATGATACTGAAGGGGGAGCAAGAGGAAAAAGACATATAAAAATTAGAGGCACAGAAGTTGAGACAGAATTAGAAATTGAAGAAGAGTTTGAAGGAAATGAGACAGAATTTAATGTTACATTATCAAATGGGAAGAAATCAAAAGTTAAAGTTATGCCAGACCAAATCCCACAGATAGTAAGAGCAAAGATCAAGAACATGGGAGAGAATTATACTATAGAAATAAAAGAAAAAATACATAAAAATATTCCAAGAGTTGTTTACAATGTTCAAACAAATCAAAATGGAAAATTCTTAGGCGTATTTAAACTAGCAATAAAGACAGAAGTAGAAGTTGACCCTGAAACAGGGGAAGTTCTAAGTGTCTCAAGACCTTGGTGGGCATTTTTAGTGACTATTCCTGAAGAAGAACCAGAGGAACCTGAAGAGCCTGGAAATGAAACAGGTAATGAAACAAACCAAACAGAACCCAACAATGAGAGTAATATAACAATAAACATTTCTGCTTAATCTTTCTTACTTAAATAATCAAAAGCCTCTTTAATATTATCTGTTAAAAAAACTTTTTCTCTTAATTTTGGAATTTGTTTGATAATTTCTGCTGTCTCCCCCCCATCAAAAACGACAACTTTTTTATTATAATCATTTACAGCATGAATAACTTCTGTTAAAGTTCCAACACCACCAGGCATAGCAATCATAACATCACAAAACTTAACCATTTCAACATTTCTCGTAGGATAATCAAGAGTTGTCTGGATAATCTTATCTGGTTCTGGACCAACTTCTTCTCCAACCTTTTCCATTTCTTTTTTATCTGGAAGATAAGCGATATATTCTTTACCGCCATTTTTCTTATAGGATTTAACAACGATTTCAGATATTCCTGTTCCTGCCCCAGAAACTAAAACATGCCCTGTTTAGGCAATTTCTATTCCAACTTGCTCGGCCTTTTCTTTATAATTTTCTGCTTTATTTTTTCTCCAAGTACCTACAACTAAAATTTTCATTTTTTCTTATCTTTTTTAATAACATTTATCATGTCTAAAAAGGATTTTTTCTCAAATTGTATGATTTTCATGTCTTTCAAATCTATTTGAACCTTTATCAAGCCTAATAAAGAAATAAAAATAGTTCCTGCAAGAACATCTTTTGAATCAATTTTTTGCAATGACAATAAATATTTTTGAACCTTGTTTTTAATACCGCGATTTTCAATTTCTTTTGAAATCATCTCTTCAATATCATCAAACTCAAAATCATATTTTGTAGAAACTTCCTTGGGAATTGTTTTATCGAGCATTTCAACAGGAACTTGCTGAAGCCCTTGCTCTAGTTGAAAACTTATTATTTTTCCATCTTTTGGCACAAAATAATCCAAATGTATCTTGTTATCATTATGTTCTTTGTCAATTATAAAAAAACCAGAGCAAAAATAAGCATCTGGGTTTGTTTTCATAAACTTTTCAAAGTTTTCAGAGTCTTGCAATTTCTCAAGGTAAAATTGAAAATTCATTTTCTCTCTTGTATTTCTTTTTTGAGAGATTTTATAAAACTATCGAGTTTAACACCAAACTTAATTTTACTGCCTTGTGTTCTCACAGCCATTGTTTTTGCTTTTTCTTCTTTGTCACCAACAACAATAATATAAGGTATTCTGTTTAGTTCAGCGTCTTTAACCTTTGAAGAAACTGTTGTCTGTCGTAGATCTGTTTCAATTCTTAAATCAGGCATTTCTTTTTGCATTTGTTTTGCAATTTTATCAGCGTATTTTTTCTGCCTATCTGTAAAGGAAATAACTCTAACCTGAATAGGTGCAAGCCATGTAGGCAATCTCCCATTTGTATGTTCAAGTAATATCCCTATAAACCTTTCTAAACTTCCATATAAAGCCCGATGAACCATTATAGGTCTTTTTTTATTATTATCTTTATCAGTATATTCTAAATCAAATCTCTCTGGCATAGAAAAATCAACCTGAATTGTCCCACATTGCCAGATTCTTCCCAAACTATCTTCAAGATTGAAATCTATTTTAGGTCCATAAAAAGCACCATCGCCTTTATTTACTTTATACTTTATTTTTGCTTTATCTAAAACATTTTTCAAAGCTTTCTCAGCCTTATTCCACATAGTACCACTGCCAATCCTCTTTTCAGGACGTGTTGAAAACTCTACTTTGTACTTAAATCCAAAAGGAGAATAAAGAACATCTACTAAATCCATGACACCTTTGATCTCTGATTCTAATTGAGCATCTGTACAGTAAATATGTGCATCATCTTGGGTAAATTGAATGACCCTAAATAAACCTCCAAGCACACCAGAAAGTTCTTGCCTATGAACAATCCCAAGTTCTCCAACCCTTAGAGGTAAATCTTTGTAACTTTTTGGTTTTGCTTTGTAAACAAGAATTCCTCCAGGACAATTCATAGGTTTAACAGCAAATTCTCTTTTTTCATAATCTGTTAAAAAAATGTTTTCCCTATATTTTTCCCAATGACCTGAAATTTGCCACAATTTTCTATCCAATATTTGTGGTGTAGATATTTCTTGGTAACCTGCCTTTTTATGAACATCCCTCCAAAAATCAACCAACTCATTTCTTATAATTAATCCATTATTATGCCAAAACACCATCCCAGGAGCAACTTCATTAAAAGAGAAGAGGTCCATTTGCTGACTAATTATACGATGATCATTGTCTTTTAGTTTTGAAGAATCAAGTTTTGTTTTGGGGATTTCTCTTAAAAGTTGTTTTGTGTCAAACTTTTCTCCAGAGGAAACACCTTTACCAGCTTCAACATCAATCTCCCTAGACAATTCAGAGAGAGGGTGACCTTTAACTTTCATCTCAAATTCTTTGTAATATCCAAAAGGAGCTTTCACAACTTTGAAATCTTTTTTTAACTTTTCTTCTGCTTTATTCAAAACTTTTTCAGCAAGCTCAGGAGATCCAAGATCACTTGAAAGATGGGCATAAGGATAAAGAACAACTGTTTTTGTCTTAACTTGTTTTGTTATATCTTTTATATTGCTCACAAGTTCATCCACAACCTTGTCCACATTACTATCTTTTTTCTCAACAGCTGTAAAAACAGCTAGGGCATCTTTTGCACCCCCTCCTTTTTTCTCCTTTTCAGAAAGAGCTCCAATACTTTTCAAAGCTTTTTTGAGTGGCTTGAATTTAATATGGTCCACATGTAAACTTAAAATCTTCATATTTAAGATACTGAAAAGGATTTTATAAAATTAATCTTTATACATAAACTTAGAAATCTGCCTAGCAGCTCTCTTTCTTCTTTTTTGATGTTCTTTTAGAAAAGCATTTATCTTCTTAATTGTAATTTCCTTAAGTTCTGAGGTCAGCATTTTTCCAGACTTATAATCTCTGTAAATTTTCTCTAGTTTTTTATTGTCTGGTTCAAATAAAAACTTTAGATATTGAAAACAAACATCTATCTCAGGGTTTCCGCCTTTTTCCCTGTGCTCTTCAAGAGTATCTCTTCCTCCTGAAAAAGCATATTTCTTGATTTTTCTCTCAACTTCTTTCGGAGAATCTGTCGTATATATTGCATATTCTTTTGAAGAAGACATTTTCCCTGAAACACCATTTAAAGGGGGTAAGAAAACGCACTGAATACTTGCAGGTTTGTAATATCCTAACTTTGGAAGAATATCTCTTGTTAATCTAAAATGAGGGTCTTGATCAACAGCATGAGGAATTAAACAAGGTATTTTTTTATTCTTAATGACAGATGGAAGAAAAGCGGGTACAGCTTGCATAGAAGTATAAAAAATAGAACCAATATTCGTGCTCTCATTAAAGCCAAAACTAGATCTTGCCATTGAAAATGTAATTTTTTTAGCAACCTTGCAAGCAGGTTTATACATCAATCCTGCGTGTTTTGTATCTACAATAAAATGTGTTTTCCTAGGATTAAATCCTAGTGCAATGACATCTAACATATTTTCATACGTGTATTTCTCAACTTCTTCAAAAGTCATCTTTTGATTAAACAAAAACTTCTCTTCATCAGGGAATTGAAACCACAATTCAACCCCAAACACATCTTGAAGCCATTTTGTAAAAATCCAGGGCATTAAATGACCAAGGTGAACAGGACCTGAAGGAGCTCTTCCAGTATATAAAAAGAATTTATTGCCTTTTTCATATTGATCTAATAACCAATTTAAATCACGATGAGCAAAAAACACCCCTCTTTCAAGCAAAGGGTGTAGTTTCCTGGTGTGTTTTTTAAATCTAGAAAGGATTTTATCGTCAATTTTAGAAACGCCAAATTGTTCGATTAATTTATTATAATCAACTGCACCTGAAACTTCCCAAGGAGTTACCTTCATCTCTTTTTTCATTCATATATAAAACAAAATCTATTTTTAAATATTAGCTATAAGAACACCAAGGTTTTCTTATCAACTTTCCTTAAGAGAATCATTATAAATTCCTAGACAAATATTTATAAATAATAATTCCCTCAAATTTGCATAAAATGGAAAAGATATTGTTTACTTTACTTTTGGTCGTATTATTAACCTCTTTCGTATCTGCAGAAATAATAATGAATCAACCTATAGAAGCTGTTTATAATCTCGGAGATACAATTAATCTGCCCATTATTTTAAAAGCAACATACGATATCTCTGGTAGTTTTAATATGGATTTGCTATGTAATGGGAATGAAATAAATTTTTATAAAAATGGTGTGAGTTTATCATATGGGGAAGAAATGGAATTATCTTCCTCTCTTATCTTGTCAAAAGATGTTATTGGTAATATAATTGGTTCTTGTAAGATAAAGGCAATGTTAGGACCAGACAGCCAACTTACAGAAGAATTTACTGTTTCAGATATCTTAACACTTTCTATCACAAGTGAAGAATCAGAGTTTTCACCAGGCCAAAGCATATTAATAGAGGGTAGTGCTGTAAAAGAAAATGGAAAAAGCGCTGACGGTTTTATTTCTCTTGAACTTGTATTAGATTCAACAAACAATGAATCAGGAACTTTGAGTCAATTAGATACTATAAAAAACGGTTATTTCTCAATAAACATAACCCTTCCATTAGATATGAAAGCAGGGGAACATTTGATAAGAATAAATGGTTATGAAAGAGATTATCTTGGAGAAACAACTAACAAAGGATCTACAGAATATTATATTTATGTTAAACAAATCCCAACCAATGTAGAGATTATATTTGAAAATCGCCCTGTAGAACCTGGGACAGATCTAAAGATAAAAGCGATACTTAGAGATCAGACAGGCGAAAAAATAAAATCAAGTGCTATAATCACAATAAAAAACCAAGAAGACAAGATATTAGAACAGACAGAGATTGAAACAGATGAATTTCTATCTTATTATGTAGCATCTAACATTCCTCCTTCAAATTGGACAATTGTTGCTGTTTCAAATAAATTAACAGGAAAGGCGAAAGTTGAAATAGCTGAAAAAAAAGAAGTAGAAGTAGAACTAATCAACAAAACAGTTCTTGTTACAAATACAGGGAATGTTAATTATTGTAATGAAACAATTTTAGTCAAAGTTGGAAATGAATCTTTAAACATAAGGGATTGCATAGGTGTTGATCAAACTCAGAGATATATTTTAACAGCCCCGGATGGAGAATATGATGTAGAAATAATAATGGGTGGTGAAAGTGTTATGACAAGTAACGTAGTTCTTACAGGAGAAGCAACAGGGATAAAAAAAGCCTCTAAGGGCGGAATAAAAAACTCCCCCATCATTTGGGCATTTTTAGTAATTGTTCTTGGTTTTATCGCATTTTTAATATATAAAAAAGGATATAAAAGAAGTTTCTTCGGCCGTATCCATGTTAGAAAAAAAGACAAAAACACAGTGAGACTAGAAGGTCACAGGTCTCGTTGGGAAAAAAATAAAGCTCATTCTCTAAGTAAAAAACCATTGTTAGATATAAAAAACAAGGCTGAACTATCTCTTTCTATAAAAGGAGATAAGCAAGCTGCAAGTGTTGTCTGTCTTGATATAAAAAATCTTAAAGAGATAAAAGGAAAAGAGGGGGGATTATCAGAGACCATGAACAAGATAGTTAAACTAGCAAGGGAGAAGAATATTTATATTTATGAAAACAATAACAATTTATTTTTTATACTTGTGCCTCTAATGACAAAGACTTTCAAAAATGAAAGAACCGCAATAGTATTGGCTGAAAAAATAAGAAGAATATTGCTAGACCATAATAAATTATTCAAACAAAAGGCAGACTTTGGAATTGCTGTAAATCATGGAGAAATTATTGCAAAAGCAGAGGGAGATATATTAAAATTCATGAGCATTAGTAATTTCATAATTGGTGCTAAAAGAGTTGCGACTTTATCAGAAGAAGAAATTTTCTTAACAAAAGATATGAGTGAAAAACTTGGCGGGGATGTAAAAACAATAAAACATGATAAGAATAAAATTTCTTACTATACTATTAAAGAATTAAGAGATAAAGAAGGGCATCGTGCATTTATTAGTTCATTTCTGAAAAGACTTGAAGACGAGAAGAAGAAATAATTAAAGGGAAACTAGGGAAATTGCTTCACTGTGTTTTAATTCGCGACTACCAAGGGTAATTAGTCTTTCCGCTGTGGGACTATATGCAGATTCCTTGACATGATAAGTTAAATTCTCTAATAATCCATATCCTTCAATGAAAATTCTTCTCTCTGTTGGTTCAGAAGCCCCGGCAAACCCTAACATCTGGGCATAAAATTCTAATCCACGATTATCAGAGGTATTTGTAACTTTATCCAACCTAATAAGACTCCCAATTCCTTTCTGAACTTCCCACATATCTTCTGGTGTTAATCCAGAAATGTTTGCGCTTACCACATATTTCATGTGTTAACAGGTCAAGAAAGAATATATAAGCATTTCTATGTTAGAAAATATACATCCAAATAATTACTTCTTAGCTTCTTTTTTAAGAGGTTTTTCTTCTGTTTTTGCAACTTCGGTCTTTGGTTTTTCCTGTTTTGTTTTTGCTTTTAAAACTTTGAATTTATTAGCTAAAAAGTTTCCTAAGTTTAGGAAATGGAGCAATACTCCAATAGCTAATATAATTATTCCAATAATAAGGGCCTGCCAAAACACAGCAGAAGATTTAGAAATAAATATCCCTAAAAACTGTAAATAAGTGTCTTGTAAAAAAGAGGACACAAAAGGTTCAAGCTTCATAAATGGCAAGGCAGAGATTACTAACAAACTACCAACAACAATTGGCCAATTTGCTTTATGTTCAACCAAGAAGAAAGAAACAATCACCAGTACAACTGAAACCAGTAATGCTAAATAAAATTTTTGTTGCCAATATACCCTAGCCTTTTCAGAGACCAAAAATTGAGGAGATCCTGTTTCTTCAAAACAACTCCAAAATTTACAATCATACTCTTGATAATATGTATCAGATACAAGATTTTCTACTCCTTCTGACAAAGCTTCATCCACGCTTTTATTGACCATATCACAAGAAATATTAAATATTTGCCCTTCATAATAAATAACATAGTCAGACATTGTGGTTTGGCAATGGTTTTCCAGTTCTTCAAGTCCTTGCTCTATCTGATCTGTTAACTCCTCTTCCCCACCTACAAGATCTGTAACAGAAGAAACCATCCCAGGACCAACATTTTCATATTGAAGAGAAAGACTAAGTGTCCATAAAAGATTTCCTGCAAAAAAGGAAACAACTAGTAAAGAACCTACCAATAATAATAATGCCCCTCTAAAAAATCCCATGTTTAGTTAATATGAAAAAGAGTTTATAAAATTAAGTTTTATTTTATTATCTATAACTTTATATATTTCTTATTTATGATATTAATATGGTATTACGAACCACCACTCCTTCAATATTCAACCCAATTGAATATTTTATAGAAAAAAGAAGGCAAGTTCTAATGGATAATTGGAAAACTCAAGATGAATTTTTTAGATTTCAGTTAGATGCCATAAACTTATCACAATATCTTAAGATTGCAGGATACGATGCTCCATTTATGGAACAAAAAGAGACATTAAACGCACTTCAGGAAAGATTTGACCAAAATCCAGATTTTTATATTAAAGGGATTGTTTTCAAAGAAAATAAAATTTCAACTTTAGAAGAACTTTCAAGAAGAAATCCAAGCAGAGTAGAATTATTTGAAGTATCGTCAGAAAGAAAAGAAGGATATATAATTTTTGGTGGCTATGGTGCTACTGTCTGGGATAGCACAAAACTAACAAAACATCCTGTAGAAAGAAGACAGGGAGTAATTAGAAGGAAGTTTTCTAATCATTATCTGAGTATTGCAAGTTCGTTCCACGACAATAATTTTGAAAAGATAAGGATAGTACTTCTCTGAAAATTTCTGATCAGGCCACTACAGTGATAATTGCTTTCCGAATAGGAACAAATAATCCAGAAGAATCTTCCCCAAAATATTTGCCAAAAACAACTTCTTCTACATTTTCATCATACAGCGGAGCCCTGGCAATCACCCTATAACCTTGTTGTTTTAACATATTAATCACAGGTAGATTATCTGAATGAGTATCGCATATTATTGCAGAATAATTATTTTTATCTGCCTCAACCTCTCCTTGCCTTAGCATAAATGCTCCAAAATATCTTTTTTGCAATTTAGGATTTACTCTCATATTTTTAAATTCCAAAACTCCATCAAACACCTTATGTGGTTGAAGAATAAGATCCCCCACCAAAACATCTTCACTAAAAGCAAGAATCGCCATCTTATATCCCAAAGATATCTCTTCAACAGCTCTTTTAACCCAATCAGGATAATTTGGATAATCAAAAGGTTGATTTAATAGGTGTTTTTCTAACTGTTGTAGTTCCTTTCTATCTTGTGCAAACCTGAATTGGAAATTAAAAGACATTCAAAAAACAAATATAAATTCTTAATAAATATTTAGGGTATCGAGTTCAACAAAAACCTTTATTAACCTCGCGAAATTTTATTGAATATGCGAGAGCAAAAAGAGGCTGAGAAGAAATCTGATTTTATTAAATGGTTTTCAGAATTAAACAAAGACTCTGGCCCTATTGCTGGTGGAAAAGGAGCAAACTTAGCAGAAATATATAATTTAAAAATTCCTGTGCCTGCTGGTTTTGTCGTAACAGCACAAGCTTATGATTATTTTATAAAAAAATCAAGATCGTCTGAAAAAATAAAACAACTCCTAGGTAAAATAGATTATGAAAACACAAAGCAACTAAACGAGACTACTGAAGAAATTAGAAAACTCATTGTTTATTCAAAAATGCCAGAGGACATGAGAAAAGTAATTCTAGAAGCATATAGTCACTTAGATGTAAGAGATTTTGAGAGGAAAAAAGGCGCTGCAATGGACATATTAAGAACTTCTTCAGAACCACTCTTTGTTGCTGTTAGAAGCAGTGCAACCACAGAAGATCTTGCAGAAGCAAGTTTTGCAGGACAGCAAGATACCTACTTAAATATAAAAGGAAATGACCAATTACTTGAAAACATAAAAAAATGTTTTGCTTCTTTATTTACTGCAAGAGCAACATATTATAGAAATAAAAAAGGGTTTAAACATGAGTCTGCAAAACTAGCTGTTATTGTTCAAAAAATGGTTGATGCTGACAAATCAGGAGTTATCTTCTCAAAAGATCCTTCTTTTAAAAATGAAAATGTCACAATAGAAGCTGTTTTTGGCCTTGGAGAAGGAATTGTCTCTGGAAAAATCACTCCAGATAGGTATGTGGTTTCTCCTGAATTAAAAATAATTGATAAAGAACTAGCAAATAAAAAAATAGCAATAACGAGAGATTCTGGTGGTAAAAAGGTAGAATTAAAATTAAGAGAAGAAAAATCAAAATCACAGGTATTAAAAAACTATGAGGTGCACAAATTAGCAGAAATTGCACTTAAACTAGAAGAACATTACAAAAAACCGCAAGACATTGAATTTGCAATAGAAGGCGGAGAGATTTCTATTGTACAGACAAGACCTATTACAACAATGCAAAAAAGAGTAGATACAGGGGAATCAAAAGATCTCAAAGGAGAAGTTGTATTAACAGGTCTTGGAGCATCACCAGGGATTGCTTCTGGAAAAATAAAAATCATTGAAAACTTAGAGGATTTACATAAGATACAGCAAGGAGATATCTTAGTTACTAAGATGACAAATCCGGATATGGTTGTAAGTATGCAAAAAGCAGCAGGGATTGTTACTGATGAGGGTGGTTTAACAGCACATGCTGCAATTGTTTCCAGAGAAATGGGAATTCCAGCTATTGTAGGAACACAAGAAGCCACAACAAAACTAAAAGACGGAGAGATAATCACTGTCGACGGCGCTACTGGAAAAGTGTATAAAGGAAAAATTTCAGAGACAATTCAGAAAGAAATTAAACCAGTAACAACACAGACAAAAACAGAAATTAAAGTTATTGTTGACCTACCAACTTTTGCAGAGCGTGCTGCAAAAACAAAACTGAAAAAAATCGGTCTAACAAGAATAGAAGGGATTATTGCAGAATCAGGAAAGCACCCAAAATATTTCTTAGAAAAAGGGGATATAAAAGAGTATGAAGAAGTTATATTTAAGGGGGTGAAAAAGATAGCAGAACATTTTGAAGAGCTTTGGGTAAGAACCTCTGATGTAAGAAGTGATGAATTTCAAAATTTGGAAGGTGCCCCAAAAGAAATTGAAGCAAATCCGATGCTTGGTTTTCATGGAATAAGATTTGGACTTAAAAACCCAGAGATATTAAAAGCTGAACTTAATGCTCTTAAAAGAGTTGCAGAAGGAAAGAAGAAAATAGGATTACTCTTGCCACAGGTCATAATGGTAGAAGAAGTTAAACAAGTTAAAGAAATGTTAAAAGAAATTGGTTTTAATGATGCAAAAATGGGAGTAATGGTAGAAACGCCCGCAGCTGTTCAAATAATAAACGAATTATGTGAAGAAGGTATTGATTTTATCTCTTTCGGAACAAATGATTTAACCCAATATATCCTTGCTATTGATAGGGGAAATGAACAAGTACAATATCTCTATGATGAAATGCATCCTGCAATATTATATCAGTTAGACTTTGTAATACGTGTATGTAAAAGGAATAATGTTGAAACAAGTATTTGTGGACAAGCAGGAAGTAGAAAAGAAATGGCAAAATACTTGGTTGAAAAAGGAATAGATAGTATAAGTGTGAATGCAGATGTTGCTGCAGAAATTGCAGAATATGTTGCAGAAGTTGAAAAGAGTTTAACACAAGGAACAGATCAAGAACCGAGGAAATATCAACCTGAAAAGCAGGAAGAAGAAAAAGAAGGAACAATAGTAGAAGAAAATGTGGAAAAGAAAGAGGTAGAACAAGGGAAAGAAGAAGAGGTTGAAGAAGAAATCCCTGCAAATGTCCCCCAAGAGGAAAAGGAACATATTAAAGAAGATATAAAAGCTATTGAAGAAGAAAAAGAAGAATATTTAGAGGAAAATAATAAAGAAGAAACAGAGCAGATTAAAGAACAAGACAAAGAGGAAAGTTCTGAAGAAAAAGAAAACGAAGTATTAGACATTTTTTAAAAAACTTTTATAAACGATAAATACCTCTCTAAAACATGGCAAGAAAACCTGTAAGACCAAAGAGTTCTATACATGACAGGGCAAGTGCTCTTAATAAAAAAACAGTTGCTGCAAAACCAAAAAAAGTTGTTATAGCTAAAAGACCGATTGTTCCTGTAAAAACAGCAAAGATTGTTAAACCAATAATAAAAGCAATGGCAAAACCTATTGCAAAAAAAGCCCTGCAAAAAAAAGTTGTTAAAAAATCTATTGTAAAACCACTACCAAAACCCATACCAAAGCAAGTAATAAAAAAACCAACAGGAAGTGTTGAAAAGCAACTGGTTGAAAATTTTATCGCTCTTCAAAAAGTAATGGTAAATCTTTCTATGAAATTTGAGACACTTTCTAATAATATTACAAAACTATTAGATTTATTTGAAATATCTGCAAAAGCTCTTGCTAAAAAAGATTTTTCTCAGGAAAAAAAGTTTGAGGATACTAAAGCAATTAAAAATAAAGTTGATAATTTGTTTGAACAAAACAAAGTAATTGCAAGGGGTTTAACCTTGTTACACGAAGGTTTGCTAGGAGAAGAGCCACCAATGCCAGAACCCCCACGTCCCCCTGTGCAAAGACCATTGCCTCCTCAACAGCCACCTAAAAGGCCACCAATGCCTCCAAGACAATTAATGCGAAGACCTCCTCAACAACAACCCCCTGCTCCTCAAACTCCTCCGCCAACTACAAATCCAGAAGAATATGAAAAATCTCTTTCAACACCAGGATCTCAATCCCAGCAGTTTAAAAAACTTCCAGGCCCTCCAGGACAAGGAGCATAAAATGCTTCGTCACAATTCTCAAGAATTTAGAACTTTCTTTTTATTAGAATTCACAAAACAATTGTTAAGAAATTCAAAAGTTGCTGAAGAAGAGATTGTTGGATTAAAAGAAGTTATAAAAGAAGAGGAAAAAGAAATTAAAAAAGAAGAAGTAAAGATAAAAAAAGAATATGACGACGCTTTGAAAAGAGAAGAAAAAAAGAAGAGAAAGAAAATAAAAGGGGTTGTAAAAGAAAGAAAAACCTTTGACCTATCTGAAATTAAAAAATCCCTATATACACCTTCAAAGGTTCAAATAGCTCAAAAAGCTAAAAAAAGGGTGTTGAAAATTCCTTCTGCAAAAATTCCCAAACATTTTGAATATCTAAAACCAACTTCTACAAGCAATATTGCAATTGATCTTGGAAAATTAAATTCTTTTGTAAAAGATCCCTTAATTAAAGAAATTGAATGCAATGGACCAGATACAAACATCACAATAAGGGGTACTGCTGGTGGGAAAAAAACAAATATCTTATTGAAAAAAGAAGAGATAGATGATGTTATCAAAAAATTTGCAGATGCTGCGAAAACACCTGTAAAAGAAGGTCTTTTTACTGTTTCTGTTGGAAGAATGACTTTGACAGCTGTTGTATCAGAGATAACAGGTTCTAGATTTGTTATCAAAAAAATGATTTATAATCCTGTTATGAAGAAGTAATTTTTTAAGGATTGTCGGGATAGTGTGATTGATTTTTAAATGTTTCACTGGAATTAAATTAGTTATCTTTGATAAATCTCAAATTTTCTCTCTAGACCTTCTCCATGAAAATAATTAAAGATATCTACTACACTCTTCCCATTCAACATTGTTACCCCCCCGTTAAGATCATCAAGAGTTATTCTTTGATTAGGGTTAGGATTTATTTGACATAAGATATAATCTAATATCCCAGCCCGATCTTCCACATATTCAAAAAGACCAGCAAGCAGTGCAGGATCAATATTCCATGTGGCTCCAAATTGTTCTCTTCTTTGGCGATAATGTTCACTACATTGAGGAAATTTAGTTGAAAGAAATTCATTGAATTTTTCTTCTCCACCTAACGCTATCATATTGTTATTTATTTGAAGTATAACTTCTTCAGGAGTATTTCCACCACCAACAAACATCTTAAAACTAGTAATAATGATTAGTATTTAAGGATTTGTATGTTAGTCCTAGTAGATTGTCGGGATAGGAGTTAAGAATAAACTTTTTCCATTATATTGTATTGAATCCACTCTCCTAAATTCTCTAGCATTTTAGAAATTCTATTTTCAGGGAAGAATTTTTCTAAGATCACAGCTAGGATTATTAAAATAATTACTATTCCAAAAGTAATCCCAATTAAAATATCAAAACTCCAGATCTGATCCATGCATTATTAAGTTTAATTCTGTTTTTATTTTTAACTATTGTAGACCACATGTTAGTGAGTCAGAATCAAATCATCGAACTTTATATTTAAACTTCTTTTCGTAATCCTTATGATTATCAAACCAATCTAAAATAATTGCTAAAATTTCAATTTCATTGATCCCAGTAATAGAATAAATTAATCTCCATTCCTTACTTAATTTTAAATGAAAAGCATTAGGAAATTCCCTATATTCTTTTGGAATTATTTTATGGGAAATAGGATTTCCAGCTCTTCCAGGATTTCTTTTTATCTTATCTATTGCATGGTCTATTTTCTTTTTAATAGGTTCATTATTAGATAATTTTTCATAAGTATGTTTTAATTCAGGAGTTCTCCAATCTACGATAACTCTTTTATTTTCTTTCATATTTAACCCCTTTCATACCCATATATTTTTTTGTTAAGGTGGGATTCCAAATATATACCAAAATCCCTTTTTTCCCCACTATGATTTTGTTTATGCTCTCAAGATAATTAATTACTATTTTGAAAGTTTGCCACATTACTTTTCTTGGCAGAATTTTCCATATTTTGGTTTTATTATATTCACCACTATGTTTTTTAATTGCTTCTTCTATCATAAATACTGTATCAAGTGTGGGAGATCTTAAATTAACCTCCACATTGACATTTCTGGATTTTTTTCGTAATACTTGCATTTTAGAATTCACCTCTCTTCATTTTGATAGATATATCAATTGATACACATATATAAATATTTCCATATATACGAAGCGTATTCATAAGTATACTACACCCACACCAAGAATCAAATCATAATCTTTATAACTCAAATAGAATAATTCCCAAGAAGTTCTTCAATCTCCTGTGTGACAGGTTCTTTTTCCAATAGTTTCCTTGCAATATCTTTCAACCATTTGTTTTTATCAAGTTCCATTTGTAATTCTAGCTCTTCTAATGAAAGACTTACATCATATGTTGCTTCATACCAATAATTACCTAACTCATATCTAATAATGGTTCTCTGCTTTTTTGTTTCTGCCCTTGTAACCTGAACAGAGAAGTTGCCAAATTCACTTACAAGTGTTCCTCTTTCTTCAACTGTTAAGATACCTGAGACCCTCGGTGCTTGTGTTTGGGTAAATGTTTTTGCTTTGTTGGAGGTTGTGGGTTCTAAAGGAATTTGTGTAGGTATCTGATCTATGGCTTGTTCTTCAACAATTTGTTCTTGCACAACAATGCTCCCATTTCCAAGTGTTGTTGAAACAGAAATTATATTTTCTTCTCCATAAACAAGCCTTATACTTAATTCTCCGGGATCAAGCCCTAAATCCAAGGTAGATAAGTCAATATCAAAGATTTTGTCATAATCTCCAAGATATTTTTCTCCAAAACCATATTCTATTTCAGAATAGTCTGTTGTTACAAAAACCGTTGTCCCACTCATTGCAACTTCAACAGCATTATCAGGTAAATCAGTAGTCTCTGTTCTTACACTTCCAGGGACAAGCTCTACAGATCCACCTTCACTTAGTTCCAATATAAAATCATTTCCGACAGAAATTTCTCCTTCAACAATATTTTCAACTTCTAATATAACATTTCCAGTGGGATTTAGTTTTGAAAAAAAGCCAGATATAACATTTCCCGTAATCCCTGCTCCAGCTGTTTGGTTTTGTGTTTGATTTTCTTCTGAAATTGTTGAAAGGAGATTTAATGTGAAACGAACAACAGGATAAAATTCTCCAAGTCCTTCTTCACCATAACCAAATCCTGTTCCTATTAAAGATTTTCCAGCCACATAAAAATGGCCTTCTACTTGTTGCTCTGAAATAATTTGATCCAAACTATATTCATATTTTTGTTGAGGTGTTTCAAAAACAAGCCTTGAAGAAGCTGGCAATAATTCTCCTTCTTTTAAAAGAACTCTTAAATTTCCTGAAAGAGATTGACCTTCTTCGTAATTTGCCCCAATATCCATAACAACCCTTCCTGTTAAACCATTTCCTGTAAAAGTAATTACTCCATATATAAGAACAACGACCAATACAGCTGCCAAAAACATTTTTAAAAATTTACCATGTTCAATCTTCTTTATTCCATGATATTCAGAGATAACCTTGCCATCTACTCTTCTGCTATGATAATAATAAGGACCATAAAGTTTGCCGTCCTTTTTTATATATTTTTTATAAACCATCTTTTAGTTACCCTACATTAAAAATTAAATAGAATATTTAAAACTTGCTGAAAGAATTAGACAGGACATGGTGGAGTCCCACAACAAGTAGAATCCCAGACATCATATTCATTTCCTGATACCATTATACTAACATCTGCAAGTTTAAAGTGAGACATACTATAACCTCCTTCAACAACATGATTTGCATTTTCTATATTTATGCAATCTGCCTCTGGCCCTGTTGTGAATTTAACATATTTATCAAGAAATTGTGAAATAGTAGCATCTTTTGGAAGTTGATCGCTATCAAAATATCTTGGAGCTGCACCAGGCCAAATAGAAGAAACTGTTCCGCCAGTCCAATATGCTCCTTTTACATCACAACCTTGTTGTTTAGTATCAAATGGTATATACCCTTGTTCTATATCACAAACACAATTGGTCAAACAGCCCAGTCCTGTTGTCTCACATTCTACAGAGACATCTTCTCCGCAAACTCCATTATCTGTACAATCATCATCATCAGCACAAAAGGTAATACCATCTCCTGTGCAATATGGATCCCAAACACCATCACAAGTAGGTCCTCCCACACCAGAAGCTTCACAGTGAATACTTTCTCCACCTACTGGAACAAAATTAGATTCACAAATACAATTAGCTAGGCAATTTTCACCTTGTGGATCACAAATCTCATTAGCACCTAAAATACCATCTGAAACACAATCATCACCGCCAAGAATTCCTCCACCTTCTCCCAAAGTAAGTGTTCTTGTAGCTATAATACCTCCCTGAATTTCTCCACCACTTTCACTCCCTGTAATAGGTGCTATTGAAACCTCAGTAGCACCTTCAATTCCTAAACTCTGTATATTAAAATTAAAGGTTTGTTGCTCTAGCTCGTCCATAGAAACAGTTTGTTCTGTAACTTTTGTATTATCTCCGTCAGAGAATATGAATTTTATTCCTTTAAGATTTCCTTTACCAGGATTTCTCGTAACAGATATATAAACCATGTTTGTATCATCTTCATCAATATATGCATTAGTAATATCTAAATCTATCAAAAATCTGCCAGCAGAAACTTCATCAGCACTACCTGTAAGAACATTTCTTACAACAAACCAAACAATTCCAACAGCGACAATTACTAATAGAAGTATGATCATCGTGGTAACAATCATAGACACCCCTCTTTTTCTCATTTTACCAAAAAGTCTTTAGGGTTTATAAATATTACAACAAAATAAAAATTATTGTTGTGGTATTACTTGTTGTTGACCTTGTTCTGGTAATTGTAAACAACTAATATCAACAATGTTTGCTGTTTGATTTCCAAATGTTAATGGAACTACTTGACATGTCTTTGCTTGATTAATTATTTGAAGGATAGCTGTAAAATATCCTTCATTCATTTTATCCACACTATAACCTGTTATTGCTGGTCTCACAGCAAAAGAATAGACTACAACCCCGGCAAGAACTACAATCACAAAAATCAAAATTCCAATAACAGTGCCAGCTCTATTTACCATTTTACTAACTTCAAGAAAACTCTCTTTAAAAACTTTTTGTAGTTTTTATTCAACTGTTGTAATTTCAATCATTGTTATGATATCTCTCCAAACAACTCCTTGTTCAGAGTTTATATAAACAGAAATAACATCTCCTGCTTCAAATGTGATTGTTCCTTCTGATAATAAATCATAATCTGTCTTTGTGCCAACCTTAGATGCACTTAAGGTATTTCCAAAACCAAGTGCTTCTCCGTTTTTATAGATTATTATTTCTATCACTGCTTTATGGGAAGCATTTATTATTTCGAGATTTGTTGACATCCCTGTTATGCTTCCAGACCTAATCATTATATAACCAGTATCATTATCTGTTGTTACTCCTGTAGCTGTATCAAGGAAACCAGATCCACTTGCTTCTCCACCATATCCAAAGTTAATATAAGACCTCTTTTTATCAACAGGTTCTAAAGTTCTTTGGAACATATCACCAGATACTGTTAATACATAAACAGGATTTCCATCAACCATCTCAAGCTGATAAAGAGATAAACTAGATTGATCGAGATTTTGGATATTTATTTCACTAGGAAGATTATTTGGGTCCACCATCTTAATACTTATAATATCATCTTGAAGAATCCCTCCCTTTTCTGCAGAACTAATAATAAATCCCTCAAGTTCTGAAGAAACATCAATTGTTGTAAGAGCGAGCACACCAGAAGCTGTTAATAAAAACATACATGCTAAGAAAATAACACCTATTTTTTTCATTTTCCTCTTTTACAAATTTATTAAGAAGAACATTATATTTAAATCTTTTGAAAAAAGAAAACATTATTACAAAAACTAAAATTGATAAATTTATTTGATCTATCCACTCAATCTCGACAATTCTTATAAACTCAAACAGCATCGATGAAATATACTAAATAAACAACATCTCAGCACGATGCTAAGATGGGCTCGTCTTTGGTACGTATAACCTTTTCAGCATCAGAGGGGGTAATGTTGGGTTAATGTTCATGAAATTTTTTCTAAAACAATAAAACATTCAGTGTTAATCTCATCTCTATCTCTTACAAAAAGCATAATATCTCCTTTTTCTCTATAAATCTTATTCTCTCCTTCATTTCCGATTAAAGTTTTCTCTCTCAATATCTCAAAATCTGAGAATTTCCTTGATTTAGTAAAGGAGTTAGAGGTATTTTTGTAAACTTCTTTTAATTTATAATAGTCTTGTTTTTCTATCTGGATTGGTTCTCCTTCTATGAAGTTTAGTGACGTGAGGAAATTGAGTATTACGTTTTCAGCTTTATCTACTCCCCTAGGATCTCCTAGATAGCCTAGTTCTATAGCAATTCCATCTCCCCCATGAGAATTTGCATAGTGAACACTTGAAGAGGGATAGAATAAACCCCAATCAGTTGTTACAATCTCTGCTGGCAAGAACTTTATTAAGTAAAAAGAGTTTTTCTCACTAATAATAAAAGGTTTTGATTTTTCGCTATTACTTTCATGTATGTCTAATACAAAGTTAGCTTTTTTCAGATAAGGTATTATTTCTAATGCGGTTTTTCCTTCTGCAGAGTTCCTTATTTCTTTGGAAAGATTATTGTTAAAGCATCTGTTTAAATTGAAATCAATAAATCTCTTATTCTGTTTCAATGCTTTTAAATTTGCATAAATGAAAAATACTGTTCCTTTTTTTATCTTTAATTTAGGGATTAGCTTGTCAAACGCTTTCACACCTGCTTTTTCGTTTCCATGAACTCCTGCTAGTATTACTAAGGTTTTGCCATTATTTTTCCCTTCTTTTTTAATAACTTTTATGTTTGTCATTTAATATATAAAATAAAATCTTATAAAAACTTAATTATAACTTCTACCAACCAAAATAATAGCATCTCCATTAGAAACATTTAATTCTCCCATTACTTTTCTAGTAGCTTCATTTGGCAAGGGGGTATTGCCCATAAGTTCTCTCTCATATATACCCCTACAAGTTTGTTTATTATTGCATTCTGAACTAAATGCTCCCCCACCACGGAAAGAAAATGCCTTAGCAAGTTCTAAAGAAGGACTATCTATTTTTGAATCATGATCTGGAGAAAGTAAAAAGCCTCTTTCTTGGCATAATCTCATAAATCCACTATATACTTTTGGGTTTTGAGTACGAGTCATTATAGCTTCTGTTGGTAATTGATCTGATCGGAAAAGATTAAGTTCAGCATAAACATCTTTATCTTGCAATTGAGGATCTATAAATCCACTTCCAAAGTAATTTATGGTAGTTCCATTTAGTTGTATTTGAGAATTTAGTCCATAGCCTCTTATTTCCCCTTTTTGCATTAATAAAGATAACATTTCTGCTTCTTCAAATTGTTTTCTTGTTTCATCTAATGGAACACTATTTCCAAAACATTTAGCAGTAATCAAATTTAATTGTTTTATTTCTTTATCATTAATAGTGCTTATTTTCTTTGCTATTATCTCTAATCCATTATTCATTTTCAACTCCTAATTTAATGCCAAACTTATGATTAGTTTCAGTTCCCAGATCTCCAACTATATCTAACATTCTTTGCTCTTTCACAATTGTTTGTTTATTTTGTGTTTTCATTTTAGTCTTAAATCTCCCCAGCCGGAGTTGAACCGGCACTTATTGGTCTACAGCCAATCGCTCTGCCATTAAGCTATAGGGAGAATAAAGCATAAGCTAACAATAAATAATGAGTCTAAACTTAGAAATCAGAACTATGATTAATTAGAAAATTTCATAGACTGGAAAACAAGTCCAGACTATAGATAATAATAAAATTTAGAGTTAAGACTAGCAAAATCTTTCTTGGTTTGTTTATTTAATCTTGCTGTCATAATATCTCATAAAATTGATAGTATTTAAAGTTTTCTTACTGCATTTTTCATCTCGATAATCCATTAAAAATCCTTATAATGCTCTCTTTTTTAGGAACATTATATTTAAAAGTTTCTTTTTTCTAGAAAACCCATGAAAGATAAGGTAACAAAGGAAAAAATTGAAAAATACTTTGTATTGACTTCAACAGCACTTGAAGAAGTTAAAAAAAACATAATTAGTGGAAAAGGGAAAGAAGCAAAAGAAATAATTGATATGGTCAAAAACTATCTCTCAGATGCAAAACATTTTGAAGAAAAAGGTGATTTTGTTGATTCTTTTGCAGCATTGAATTATGCACATGGCTGGCTTGATTCAGGAGTACGTCTTGAGATATTTAATGTTAAGGATGATAAATTGTTTACAATAAAATAAAACTTTCAAAAAGTTTTAGATCAAACCAGATAAAAATAGTTTAAATCAAACTAGACAAAAATTAATTAAAAGGGATTTATCTATAATCGATATGAAAAAGGTGATGGTTCTTAGTCTTGGGGGAAGCCTGATTATTCCAAAAGACATAAATGTGAAATTTCTAACAAAATTTAGAAAATTAATCAATAAGAATACAAAAAAATACAAATTTGTTGTTGTTTGCGGTGGAGGAAGCACTGCACGAGAATATATCAAAGGCCTTGGAAAAGAAAAATTAAAGAAAAAAATATTTCACCAAGGTCTGCTGGGAATAGCTACAACAAGATTAAATGCAAGATTTATGACTTACTTTTTTGGAGAAGATGCAAACAAAGGAATTCCACATGATATGAAGGAAGTTAAAAGTATGTTTAAACGATATGATGTTGTATTTTGTGGTGCATTAAGATATGCAAAAGACGAAACCTCTGACGGAACTTCTGCAAAACTAGCTAATTTTTTCAATACAGAATTTATTAATCTAACAAATGTCACAGGATTATACACAAAAAATCCAAAGAAACATAAAAATGCAAAACTCATTTCAAAAATAACATGGAGAGATTTTAACAAAATGGCAAATGCCCAAGGATTTAAGCCAGGTCAACATTTTGTTCTAGATCAAAGTGCTTCAAGAATAATTATGAAATATAAAATTCCAACCTACATAATCGGTGATGATTTAAAACAGCTTAACAAAGTATTGAACAACAAAAAGTTTAAAGGCAGCTTTGTTCAAGGATAATAATGGATAAACAAATTCTTATCAAAGAAAACACTTTTGAAAAAGCACGTAAAGCAATTAGAGAAAATAACGGTAAAGACATAATTTTTTCTAGCAATGATGACAACTTAAACAGAAAAATCTTAGAGAAAGAAAAGATTCATCTTCTTCTTTTAAACCAAGAAGAAAGAAAAGACAGACAAAAACAGAGAAACTCTGGATTTAACCAAGTTCTTGCAAAAATTGCTAAGAAAAATGGAATTCAAATCGGAATAAATCTAGATGAGATAATAGATTCAAAAAATAAAAGATTTATTTTAGCAAGAGTAAGACAAAACATTGCTCTTTGTAATAAAAATAAGGTAAAAATGAAATTTATTGCACAAAAAGAAAAAAATCAAAGAGATGTGCATGAACTCAGAGCACTTGGACAAGTTCTAGGTATGCCCACCTGGATGACTAAAAATTTCTGATTTAATATAATAAAAAATATAAGCTAAAAAATTCTAAAGAATAATGATAGGAACCCAACTTAAAAATAACGATATTTGGATCTACTTGACTTCTCAAGAGATTTCTGAATTAGAAAATACCCATTCTATTGAAGGAGATTATATTAATATAGAAGAAAGTAAGTTAGAAAAATTAACTTTAAAATTAAATGATAATCTCAAAGAAATGATTGACATAGGGGAGAGAAAATATTATGAATCTCAAGGTAATTTAGAAGTAACAATTTATTCTAGAAAACTAATCCAGCTTCATGAAAGAGGTTCAATAAGCCTACACATAGGATCAGCACATATAGACATAAATGATATATCTAGACTAAATGGTCAAGATGTTCTGAATTATAGTTCCTTATTACATATGCAAAAAAATCCACCCCAAAATTAACCCCACATAACCTTTTTTAATCCCTATTCCTTCAAATTAAAATGAATGATAAAAAACAACAAAAGATCATTGAATCTCTAAGTCCTAATGAAAGAAAAGTATTGCCTCATTTAGATGAGAAGAACATACAGGAAATATGTAAGAAATCAAACCTAGATAAAATTTCTGTAACAAGGTCCCTAGAATATTTAGAAGATAAAAAATTAGTAAATATTTCCCACAAGAAAAAGAAAATCGTAGAGGTCGGTGTTAATGGTGCCCTCTATAAGAAAAAGGGTTTGCCAGAAAGAAGACTTTTAAATCTTTTAAATGAAAAAAGAATTTTGCCTCTTGAAAAAGCTCAAGACTTAAGCAAATTATCTAATGACGAATTTAAAGCTTCTTTAGGTGCTTTAAAGAAAAAAGCAATGATTGAATTAAAAAGTGGGAAAATTATCTTTAGTGGGAAAAAAGAAGATGTTTCAAAAAAAAGTCCTGAGGAAGCTTTCTTAGAATCATTGCCAACAGAATATGATTCATTATCTCAAGAACAATTATATGCATTAAAATCTCTTCAAACAAGAAAAGATATTATCCAACTAAGAGAAGAGAAAACAATTCAAATTCAAATAACAGATCTTGGAAAAAAGATAATGCGTCTTGGAACAAAGGCGAGCAACTTAATAGAACAAATAACCGCCAATATGTTAAAAAAAGAAAGTCTTTGGAAAGGTAAGAAATTCAGAAGATATAATATTGCATATCCTGTTTCAGCTATTTACGGAGGGAAGAGGCATTTTGTAAATCAAGCTGCAGATAATGCTAGAAAACTATGGACAGAAATGGGCTTTAAAGAAATGACTGGAAATATGATTGTGAGTTCTTTTTGGAATTTTGATGCTCTCTTTACAGCACAAGATCATCCTGTAAGAGAAATGCAAGATACTTTTTTTCTAGACAAACAAACAACACTTCCTGACAAAAAACTTGTAAAAGCTGTCCAAGAAAGTCATGAAACAGGGGTTGAAGGAAGTAAAGGATGGCAATATTCGTGGGATGAAGAAGATGCGAAAAAATTAGTATTGAGAACCCACACAACCTGCCTCTCAGCACAAACTCTTGCAAAACTAAATCCAGAAGAAATTCCTGGGAAATTCTTTGCTGTTGGAAAATGTTTTAGAAATGAAACAGTTGATTGGGGTCATGGATTTGAATTTAACCAAACAGAAGGCATTGTTGTGGATCCAAATGCAAACTTCAGACATCTTTTAGGTTATTTACAAGAATTTGCAAAAAAGATGGGTTTTGAAAAAGTAAGATTTAGACCTGCTTATTTTCCATATACAGAACCAAGTTTAGAAGGAGATGTATGGAATGAAGATAGAAAAGAATGGATGGAGGTTTTCGCAGCAGGAATTTTCAGACCAGAAGTAACAAAACCTCTTCTTGGAAAAGCAATGCCTGTTCTTGCATGGGGTCCTGGTTTCGATAGAATGGTCATGAAACTTTTTGATATAAAAGATATGAGAGATTTATACAAAAACGATTTAAATCAATTGAGAAAAATTAAATTTTTGGTGAAATAAAATGGATATTGAAAATATAAAAACAAAATTTGGAAGAATAAAGTTTTTCCAAACTAAAGAGATATCATTTAATATAGAAACTATTAATCCGAAAAATAAATTACCCACTTGTTATTTAAAAAAAAGCAATGGATATCTAATAATGATAAAAGGGCGTGCTAAATCAAGCAAGGGTAAATTAAAAGAAGGAGATTTTATCAAAATAAAACCGAAAGAAAAATTCTGGATTGAAAATAATACAAAAAAACAAATAAAATATCTCGCAATAGACATTCCGCCTGTAAAAGACAATGATATTGTATGGTTAAAATAAAATGGCTGTCATAACTTTTAATAAAAAACAGTTTGAAAGAGAAATCGGAAAACTAAACGAAAGTATGCAGGAAAAAATAGCAATGTTTGGGACACCTATCGAAAAAATGGAGGGAGATGAGGTTCAATTAGAAATTTTCCCAAACCGCCCTGATATGCTTTCATATCAAGGGTTTAAACGTTCTTTCTTAGCCTTTTTAGGAAGAAAAAGAGGACTAAAAGAATACAAATTACATAAACCTGAAAAAAATTACAAGGTTATTATAGAAAATTCTGTAAAAGAAGTGCGTCCATATACTGCTTGTGCAATTATACAAGGTTTGAGATTAGATGATGTAAAGATCAAAGAAATAATTGAATTACAGGAAAAATTACATACAACAATTGGAAGAAAGAGAAAAAAATTGGCAATAGGGATTTATCCGCTCGAAGATATTGAATTGCCAATAACCTATAAAGCTCTTGAGCCAGATAAGATAAAATTTATTCCACTTGATTCTACACGGGAAATGTCTGGTTTAGAAATTCTTCAGAAACATCCAACAGGAATGAATTATGCACACTTGCTTGCAGGGAAAGAGAAATTTCCTATTTTCATAGATGCAAAACAACAAATATTAAGCATGCCCCCAATAATAAATTCTCAGTTAGTTGGAAAAGTTACAGAAGAGACAAGGGATGTTTTTGTTGAGTGCTCTGGATCTAATTTAGAGATCTTGAGAAAATGTCTTACAATAATTGTGACTTCTCTAGCAGAAATGGGAGGGAAGATTTACCAAATGAAGTTAAATTATGGAAAAACGCCTGAATTAGATTCTGACAAAATGAAGATTTCTTTAGAAGATACAAACAAATTATTAGGGCTAAATATAACAGAAAAACAACTTGGACAATACCTAGAAAGAATGGGTTATAATTATGAAAAAGGTTATGTTGAAATTGCTCCTTGGAGAACAGACATCTTACACGAAGTTGATCTTATAGAGGATGTTGCAATTGCATATGGTTATGAAAATTTTGAGCCAGTAATTCCAAAAATATCAACAACAGGAGAAGAGAGCAAAAAAGAGATAATAAAAAGAAAAATATCAGAAGTTCTCACTGGAATTGAAATGTTAGAGGTTTCAAACTATCATTTAACAATAAAAGATGACCAATTTAGAAAAATGGGTATTCCTAAAAAGCAAGAAAAAGATTTTATAGAAGTTGAAGGATCTAAAACAGACTATACAATATTAAGAAGAGATTTATCGCATTATCTTTTGAAAAACTTTTCAGAAAACATTGATGCAGAATATCCCCAGAAAATTTTTGAAATAGGTAAAATCTTTCAACTAGAAACAGAGCAAGTAAGGGAAGTAGATAAACTTGTAGCTGCAGTATCTCCTGGAAACTTCACAGAAATAAAACAAGTTTTTGAATATTTATCCAAAATGTTAGATTTAAATTTAAAACTAGAAGAAACAGAAGACGCTCCTGTTCATTTTATAGAAGGGAGAGCTGCAGAGATAATAATAGATAGTAAAAAAATAGGATATGTGGGTGAAACTCATCCAAAAATATTGAAAAACTGGAAAATTAAAATGCCTGTAGCCCTTTTTGAACTTGATTTAAAAGAGATTTTCAAAAAATTAGAATAAAATGATTAATTCGGGTGCAATTTTTTCAGAAGATAGGATACATAGATATGTTTTAATTCGAGAATGGGATTTAAACAAACCTTCTCTAATGTTTGTGTCTCTTAATCCTTCTACTGCAGATGAAACTAAAAATGACCCAACAGTTAGAAGATGTATTGGTTTTGCGGAGCGATGGGGGTTTGGAAAATTATTTATGATGAATATGTTTGCATTTAGGGCGACTCTTCCTACAGATTTATTTAATTCTGAAAACCCCATAGGGGATAAAAATGATTACTGGTTAAAGAAAATAGCTAAAAAAGCTGACAAAATAGTTCTAGCATATGGTAATCATGGGGATTTTAAAGGCAGGCATATTAAAATACTAAAACTAATAGATAACCCTTATTGTATAAAGAAATCTAAAACAGGCATGCCAACACATCCATTATATTTGAAATACACTAAAAAACCAATTAAATATTACCCAAAATAACCTTTGTTATTAACTTCAAACTTATTACCCCAATTTTTCTTAACAGAATCCAGTATATTCATAACTTCTTTGCTTATGCCTTTCCATAACTTATAAGAATGTTTTATGAAATCTGCTTCTCCTTTCTCTGAAAACATTGTATCCAATTCTATTAAATTGATTTCGTTTTCAGCAAGTTTTTTGTAGATCTCTGCTAGTGTTTTCTTTTCTTCATTACCAAGAGTCTTAATAATTGAAAAGACAAACATAGGTGCATTTACAGGGTTTAAGAGAGTTTCTGCAAATCTCATATAGCCTGCTAGTTTCTCAGCCATTAACTTTCTTACTTCTCTCACCAAAATCTCTGTTTCAACTTCTGCAACCTTCTCTATACTAAACTCTTGATTAAGTTCTTTAAATTCTGGCAAGCCATATTTTTTCTGGATTTTCAAATACTCTTTTTTTAATCTTTCCAAATCAGATTCTTTTGCCATGTTTCAAATTAAGAACTATGATTTATAAGGTTATTGAATAAGAGATTGACTGTGATCTCTTTAGCTTTTAAGGATTGTCGAGATAGGAGTGATGGGTTAATCTCTAGAAGAACGATAAAGATCAAAAATAGATTTAATCAATCCTTTTTCATCTCTTGAAAATCCATTACATTTAATGGAGAGAAGAGGTTTATATGTTCTTATGGATTTGGAACCCAAGTATTTTGCTAAACGAGTTCCCAATTGGATTATATTTTTTCCACTAAAGTTTGCATCAGATGGGCTAGCCCCTTCATCATAATTAGGTTGTAAATAAAATTGACCATCTTCAAGTTTATCTATCTTTAATGCTAGATGCCCAATCTCTTCTGGTTCTGGTTCTTCTTCTTGAAAAGTAATCGATTTTTGTTCTAAATTAGTCATTTTCTTATTTGTCTCAGAATTAGGCTTCTGAGGTGCCAACACCTCTGAAATTAGGGGTTATTTGGATTATTTAAGGGTTTCTATAGTATTTTTTAAGGATTGTCGAGATAGGAGTGATGGGTTAATCTAAACTTTCCCACAACAAATCAAACATAATTTTGTGAGTTTCATAGAAATTCTTTTCATTTATCAATATTCCCATTGGTTCCTTCTTTTCTAGAGAGATCATTGCTATTTTTCCATCGTATAGCCATGTAGCCGTTTTTATTTCCTTCTTGATTAATTTATATGGCGCTTTCTTATCCACGGGTTGAGAATCACTTATTATTCTTACCTTAATTCCTTTTTTCTTTCTTCTATTTACAAAATTAGGGAAATAATATTCAAATAATTGGAATAAATGTTTTTTTGAAACCATAACATCAAAGGATTTAGAATTCTTTAAAATATCCTCAAATATTGATTTTAATCCATTTTTACCCATATAGACTTCTACTTTAGGACGTTTTCCAACACTTTCTGAAAGGGAGTTTAGTTCAGGTAGAATTTTTTTCATTAAAACTTCTTTTTCTTTTAACATATCTATTAATTTGTTTGGTGTAGTTGCTTGATAGAACTTTTTTCCTGACTGAATTGTATAACTAACAAACCCTTTTTCTTCTAGAGATCTTAATAAATCATAGGTAGAGGTTCTGTTTAATTTAGCAAAATTAGCAATATTTTGAACTAAATCGCTTCCTAATTGGAGATTAGCTAAATAGATTTTAATTTCTTTACTACTTAATCCAACTGATTTTAATATTTCTTCTCTCATAAAATATCAAGAAATATTTTATATATAAATGTGTCGTTTATTTTCCACAACATAGATTTATATGCTTATTGTTAATGCGATTATTAAGTAAAACCTCCAATGAAATGACCCAAGCAAATTTACCAGTAATAGAAGCGAGAGAATTAGTTAGATCTTCGGGAGTTATTTCCCAAGTTGGCTTTTTAGGCGGTGAAGGAGGAAGAGAAATTAATGAAGAAATTCGAGCAAAATACAGACCTCAAGAGGAATTATGGCTAACCAATCCAAGAAAGTACCAAGATGAAGATATGCTAATGTTTGCCAATTATCACAATGAAGTTATAATGGGAGCAAATATTTATTATATTCTTGCGTTGAATGGGGTTATAAAACAACAAGAATTGAGAGTAGCAACACCTTCTGATTTAGGAAAAATAATCAAAGGAAATGTCTTAGATTTAAAAGGATGTGTTGAAGAATCAGCATTAATTTTAAGATGGGAAGATGATCCAAGATATATTCAAGAAGATCCAAATTTCTATTTAGAAAGAGATTTGAAAAAACAAATAGAGGGTAGAAGAAAGAATAATGATGAAAAAATACCTTTAATGATTCCTTTATCTGGATTAGAATTAAGAATGGATCAAGATTTTAAGTATGGATTAGCATTTAATTTGACAGACGAGTCAGAAATAATTTATTCCCCACAACTTCATATCAAAAATTATCGTAGAAGCTTTTCTGACGTTGATCCTAGTGGGTTACCTATATTCGATAAGAATGGAAATAGGACTCTAGAGAATGGAAGTATATCTAATCTTTCTAAGTTGCGTATGAATCCTGATTTGGTTTTGACTTCATTTGGATGTACTTTTGATGGATATAATGGGGATGATGGTAGAGTTGTGGTTATAGGAGATAAAAAATAACTTCAACGCCCGGCTTGGGAATGATACGCCCGCACCAAGAATCAAACTTATGGTTTAATCTAAAACTTTATTCTGGTTTTGTCTAATCTTTTTCTTGTTTATTTACTCTAAATTTTTTCTAAAAATTTATAAGCCACAGCTGAGATTCGAACTCAGGACCTCTTCGTTTTTGGTGCCCTCTCAAAAAAAGGAAGGGTTAGTGTAAGGGGAACCTTGGTGCCCCTCATTACCAACGAAGTGCTCTAACCAGCTGAGCTACTGTGGCTTAGCCTAGTAAAGTCCAAGAAATCAAGTATAAAAAATTATTTATTTCTTATTCATTCCTTTCAAGAAGAGTAAAACCAACACAGATAACAAAAATGCAACTGCTACAACTCCCAACACTATTGAAAGAATTCCAAACATGTTCAATAGAAGAGGATTTGAGGAAACACTATATAACACATAAGAAAGGACAAATAACACTGCAAAGAAGAGTAGATTTTTCCATGCCAATTCAATTCTTTTCTTTACAGAACTAATAGTTTTCCTAGGTTTTGCTCTTTTTTTAGCCCTCTTTTTTGCCATATTATATTTAATAAACCCTAGTTTTTAAGAGTTTTGCTATTTTCGTCCACCCCCAAGAAAATCAAACAAAGGTTCTTTTTTCGTGGTTTTTGCTGTTTCATTGGTTCCCCAGTCCATCTTAATAGCTTTTGTAGTTATTTGCATCATATTATTAGCAATAGAACCTATCCAAGCAAAATAGATTTTACTGGCAGTAACCAACCCTGGAATTGTCTTTACATCTACCTCATTAGATTGTATAATAAGAGAAAAACTAAGATATGAAAAAATTAGAAGTCCTATTAAAAACATTGCAAAAATCTTGTGTCTTAATCTTTTAACTTCAATAAAAACCCAAATCGCCACTATAACTAGAATAAGGATAAAAAGAGTTGTTGTTATCATTTTAAAAAAAAGGTTAAGGGGTTTAAATATTTTATGAAGATTAATAGAAATGTTCTTGTTTTGTCTAATCTTTTTCTAAAAGATTATAGCCCCACCAGGATTCGAACCTGGGTCACGAGATTCAGAGTCTCGCATTCTTGACCACTGAACTATGGGGCTATTTTATATAATTTTTTTGTAATAAGACTATTAAAATCTTACCAATCACTAAGTTTAAATATACTCTATTCTTTAAGGAATAATGGCAGATGAAAAAGAAATTGGAAGGGTTTCCAGTTATTTTAGTCATGTAGGTGTCGCTGCAATAAAGCTTTCAAAAAAGCTAAAGGTTGGTGACAAAATCCATCTAAAAGGTCATACAACTGACTTTGAAGAAAAAATTAATAGCATGCAGATAGAGAAAGAAAAAGTAAAGGAAGCAAAGAAAGGAGATCATATCGGCATAAAAGTTTCTGAGAAAGTAAGACCTAATGACGCAGTCTTCCTTGCAAAGTAAAATCTGTAAGGTTTATAAGGGAATTTTTCTAAATTTTATAATAGGAAGTATAATGCCCCTGTAGTCTAGAGGCCAAGGATACCACCCTCTCACGGTGGGGACCCGGGTTCAAATCCCGGCAGGGGCATATACATTAAAAACGACCACGCCTATGTGGGGCATGGCACTTATTTCCCACCACCCCCTCATGGGGAAGTGAAATGGAGAGAGTTCAAATCTCTCTCGGGGGGTTGAAATCTAAGAAATAAAAATTAAGAAAAAATAAAATAAATTATCTAAGGTTTTTTATAATAAGGGATTAAAGGGTTTCGACCTTTTAAGATTCTATAAACAATAACAAGTATTAGAATAATAACCATAAATATAATTGCTCTATTGAGGTAAAGAGAAGGATTACTGCTTTTCATTATACCATCATAAACTCTTGTCATAACCATAAGTCCAAAAAAGAAAAATAATCCGATAAAAAGAAATTCCTTAAATCCCCAATCTTTAGGATCTATATTCATAGCCCTCCTGTAATTTGTTGGTGGATGGTATTTTTCTTTTATATCTACAATCTTTTTCTTTAGATCTAAAAATTTTCTTTTTAATCCCATGATGGACTAATAAACCCAAACTATTTAGAATTTACTATAATCTTGCATTGTAATATTAGCGGGTGCTAAAAATATAAGGATATCAGATAATTTAATTAGATTTAATCTTTTTTAATGAATGTGTAAATTTCCCAAATATTCCCATCAGGGTCTTTAAAATAAGCAGTTCTTTGACCCCATGATTGAGTTTTTGGTTCTTTAAAAAATCTAATTCCTTTTGATTTAAATTCCTTAAATTTCTTATCTATATCAGGCACTTCCCAACCAATTAAGAAACCATGCTTTTTCAGATTAGAAATATTTTCTTTCCCAACTAAATCTGAAACCAAATTAAAATCTAATAAGGCTAATTTTGTTCCTTCAGTTTTAAATTCACAAAATCCTTTATCTTGAGAGTTTATCTTAAACCCAATCTTTTTGTAAAATTCTATCGACTTTTTCAAATCTTTTACAAATATTGCAATATCACTTATTTTCATTGTATTAACTCCATAATAAACTATATAAATGATAGTATATATAAATTAGAAAGTGGCTTCAAATAAACTAACTATCTCTAAAGAAAGTGAAAAAATGGATATATTTTGTCCAGTTGGTTACACCATTGATATCATCAGTAAAAAATGGTGTATTTACATAATTAGAGAACTGAATAATAAACCCAAATATTTTAATGAAATTCTTAATGCTCTTAATTGGGGTCTAACACCAAAAATTCTCTCAATACGTTTAAAAGAATTAATTAAAGAGAACATTGTTCAAAAAGAGATTATTGATGATAATCCCCCAAGAGTAAAATACTCGTTGACAAAAATGGGAAAAGAATTTGTAGAAGGTTTTAGAGGAATTGAGAAATGGAGCAAAAAATGGAATGTATTAAAAGAAGCTTAAAGTCTAATCTCTTTTTCTAACCATTCAATATGTTCATGTTTCCTCTTCCAAAAAAGATCTTCCCAAATATAATGAAAAGCCAATTTTTCAAATCCCTTAAACCTTTTGAAAAAATCTAATATTTTTTGTACAGGAACAAGCTCTTCATCAAAGAGCAATCTAGAAAGAATTTTTTGTTCCCAAGGTGGAATTGTCTCTAAGGAATCTAAAAAATAAAAATCCTCAAAAAGAATATTTTCTACTGAAGCAGGACCAATTCCATATAATTCTAAAGCCTTATCTTTTACTTCTTTTTTGCTTAATTTTCTAAACCCAAATTCATCAATTTCATTATTTACAAATTGTTCTGATAGTCTCATAAAAAACTTAGCCCGATAACCTAATTTAAGATCTCTTAATTCTTGTTCACTAGATTTAAGCATATCTTTTGGCTCCCAAAAAGTAGATAGTATTTTATTATCAAATTTAACTTTCTTTCCAAATTTATCAAATAACTTCTCAAGCATTTGGACACTCCTTCTTACAGGAGCATTTTGAAGAACAAAATAAATAGCAAGTGTTTCATAAAGGGAATTTGCTGCTATTGGTTTCATTCCTTTCCATTTTTTAAGAACATCATTTAAGCCAAGATTAAAACCAGAAATATCCTGGTCAAAATTAAATCTCCATCTCAGTTCAGGAATTAATTCTTCTACAAATTTATCAGATAGTTTCTTTTCTGAATAAATATCAATCTTGATTTTAGGTTTATCTACTTCTCCCATATTTTCAAATTTTAAACCTAGTTTTTTCCCTTTCCAAACCATAGTTATCCAATATTTCCCTTTTTCCCAAATATTATCCGAAGAGGGAAAATGAGATGGTTTATGAAAATTAGCATCAAAATTATAAGGTGCTTTTGGCTCTAAGATTAAGGATTCCTTTTTGTTTAATATTAAGACTTTATCCATAAATAGAATCATTATCTTAAATTTAAATACCTTCCTACAAAAAACAGCAAACTATATAAATTCCAACGACTTTTATCGTCTATAAAAATAAAAAAGAGGAAAAAACAAGAACTAACTTGAATAGGGCAAATCTCTCCTGGGGCATTGACTAAAATTCAAATCCCATGTTGGGCATTGTCCAAAAAACGGCGAATGACCACCCCCGGCAGGGGCATATACGTTAAAATGAACAACCCCGCCCTAAAGGGCGAGGTATCAATAAATAAAATGTTAAAACTAACAAACCCAAGGTTGAGAAGAAGTAATGTAGTGCTGAACAGCTTCAGTGGTTGTGTTTCCGAC